>Ga0172375_10000017_pt1 | contig 236188 bp, 203 predicted proteins | sample LakKiv1m_FD_114537 | JGI IMG/M metagenome (GOLD analysis project Ga0172375, IMG submission 114537) | Freshwater microbial communities from Kabuno Bay, South-Kivu, Congo - kab_092012_11.1m | ecosystem: Environmental > Aquatic > Freshwater > Lake | place: Democratic Republic of the Congo... | reverse complement strand
TTGGGAATTGAAAACAAATGATCAAGGATTACATTCTAAAAAATGGACTTACAGTTGGTATGACCCAAACCCAGAAACTAATGGCGGTTACGCAGGCGTTGCAAACCGTGGCACTTGTAGAGGTTCAGCAAAATGCAATACAGCGGCTTTTATTGATGCGGTAAATACTGAAAAATTATGTGGTGGTGATAATTGGCGATTACCCACAAAAGCCGAGTTAGAAGCGTTAGTGACTTGTTCAGATGAACAAGCCACCACGTTAGGTGAAAATGAACAAGGCACCATTTGTGTCGGTAAACCAACTGCACCAACGATTGATACGACTTATTTTCCAAACACTAACAGCAATTGGTTTTGGACAAGTAACACCGTGACGGATTTTTCAATGGCGACAACTGAAAATACGATTGAAAATAAAAAAATACCTGCAATTACGGAAACTTCTGCATGGAATGTAATTTTTTATCATGGTTACAGCCGCGCTGATAACAAAGGCAACGCGGCAAATGTGCGTTTAGTGCGTGAAGAAGCCGCCGCAACAGCTGCTGAGACGACAACGCCCTAATTTAATCTTCGTGTTCGTGATGATGGTGACTGTCTTCAGTTGAAACAGTCACCGCTTCAACGGCTACGCCATATTTATAAACCATCAAACCGCCTAAATCGGCACCGAAAATCAACACGCCTGCTAAAATGAGCGATAACACGTTGTAAATGCCAAAGCCTTCAACTGGTCGGCGCAACCGCCACGCACTTAATGCGAGTGATAATCCTAAAATTGAAATTCCTAAATGTTCGTGATGTTCCATGATGTCGTGAACATTGTGACCATGTGGCACGGTTTCAGCTGCCATAAATCCAGCGATAACCGTGAAAATCGTAAAAACAGTGCCTAAATATAGCAAACTTCCCGCAAATTGCCGTAAGGCGGCTTTTTTTGCGAAAGTGCCAATTAAATCAATCAACACAAATAAACTTAAAAATGCAATCGGAAAATGCACCAGCATTGGGTGAATGTTTGTAAGACTGGTTATGCCTTCTAAAAAATGGCTTCCATTTGACGAATCACCGCTACTCGTGAAACCTTCAAAAAAACCTAACAGTTCTGTAAGTGTTTCTAATAATTGGTTGTGTCCATCGGCGTTGCCGTGAATGGAAAAAAATAAATGATTCATTTTGTAGTCTCTTAAAAATATAGCGATAAAATCTATAGCAGTGGTTGTAATTGCGGATGCTTTTCAAGCAATTGCCTTTTAAATTGTTCCACAAATTCCGCATTGCGCTGATTACGTTCAATTGCAACGTTCACTTGTTCTAACACGCGCATCGGACGCGCAGTTAAAAATATCAATCTATCTGCCAGCGCAATCGCTTCGCGCAAATCGTGTGTGACAAATAAAACAGTGTGTGGACGTTTTTGCCAAAGTTGAGTTAATAATTCGCGTACTTCTCTTGCCATTGGCGTATCGAGCGACACAAAAGGTTCATCCATCAACAGCAAATCAGGATTGATGGCAAATGCGCGAATAATTGAAACCCGCCGTTTCATGCCTTCGGAAAGTTGTTTGGGATACGCATTCGCGTAAGCCGTGAGATTCATAAATTCAAGTAAAAAATCAATTTGTACTTTCAGAATTTCATTTTTGTTTGCAAAAACTAACTCGATATTTTCTCGCACCGTTCGCCAAGGCAATAAACATGGCTGTTGAAAAACGTAACCAATTTGTGATTTTTGGGTTTGATTGCCGATTTGAATCTCACCCGAGTAATTTTTGTCTAGTCCTGCAATGCTGTTAAGTAACGTGGTTTTGCCGCAACCCGATTGCCCGACTAAACACACAAATTCGCCTGCATTTAACGTCAGGGAAAAATTTTCAATCGTTGGAATTTCTGCGTCGTGATGAATTTTTTCGTGAATTTGAATTTTAACGGCTGTCATTTATCGCCACCGTAACGCTAATTTATCCAGCGGTTGCAACACCAAAAATTCAAACGCTTGAATCACGGTAACAAATGCAACGGTGTAAGCCAAAATGCTGGCAATATCGAACCATTGAAAAAATAAATGCAATTGATAGCCCATGCCATCACTACGTCCGAGCAATTCCACCATCAAAATAATTTTCCAAATTAACGCCAAACCTGAGCGCGTCGCACTCATTAAAAAAGGGTGTAATTGCGGCAAAATGACGTGACGCAACGTTTTAAAGCGACTAAAACCGTAACATTTCGCCATGCCGAGCAAATTTTTATCTAAAGCGCGTGTGCCTTCGCGCAAAGTTACAATCACATTCGGTACTTTGTTTAACACAACTGCCAAAATTGCCGCCGCTTCACTCATTCCAAACCAGACGTAACATAAAATCACCGTCACCAATGCGGGAATGTTTAAAAAAATGACCAACCAATTATCAAAAAACGCATTCAATTTTTCGTTAAGACCTAATGCAATGCCAATCGTGCAACCTAAAAACATCGAAATCGAAAAACTTTGCGCTAAACGCCATAACGTGATGCTTAAATGATGCGGCAATTCACCTGAATGCCAATGCGTTAAAACACTTTTCGCGACCACAAATGGCGAAGGTAAAAGCGTGCTGTGCAGGTAAATTACCAAAATTTGCCACAAACTTAAAAAAGCCAAAATCGATAATGTCGGATACCACTTTTTTAAAAACACTTTTACTCCTAACTAATGTTACGCACGCACTAGTATAAAAATCAATGTAGGGGCGGGTTCTAAACCCGCCCAATGTACGCGCAACGTAAATAATGAAACACAACTGCCATTAGCAAAAATTTGTGCATGATAGGGCGGGTTTAGAACCCGCCCCTACGTTATTTTATTGCGGTTGCGTAACATCGGCTCTTAAAGTGCAGGCAATTGAATAATAAAACCTGCGCCGACTTTTCGGCTGGCATCAACCCAAATTGCGCCGCCGTGTTCTTCAATAATTTTTTTCACAATCGCAAGCCCCAAGCCTGTACCTTTCACTTTGGTGGTAACGTAAGGTTCGAAAATTTGTTCGAGTTGTTCTTCTTTAATGCCCACGCCGTCATCATGCAAAGCGATTTCGATAAAGTTGATGTTATTTTTTTGTACGCGATGAATATCAAGGTCAATTTGCCCGTTGCCGTCAATGGCTTCCAGTGCGTTTTTGATTAAATTATGTAGCACTTGCCGAATACTTACAGGGTCGCCGTGCATAATTAGCGGTGCATTTTCATAATGGGCATAAAAACGCACACCCGATTTTAAAACATAAAGTGAGCGTACTTCTTCAGCTAGCTGTGATAAATCAATGTTCACCGCCTGTTTTTTTGAAGGTTTAGCGTATTCTGAAAAATCGTCCACCATTTCTTTCATTGCCTCAACTTGCCCGATAATTGTGCGAGTTGAACGTTGCAACATATCGGCATCAGCCATTTCCAGTTTGTCCGCGAGTTTGTGTTGTAAACGCTCTGCCGATAATTTAATTGGCGTGAGTGGGTTTTTAATTTCATGTGCCAATCTGCGTGCCACTTCACCCCACGCGGCATTTTTTTGTGCTTGAATTAAATCCGTCACATCGTCAAAAACCACAACTGCCCCGACTTTTCGACCATCTTGGGAAAATAAAGGTGTGCCACGACAAAGTAATTCTTGCCGACCATTGGAACCTAAAAAAACTAAGCGTTGTTGCCAAATATCTTCGGCGGGTTCTAAAAAGCGTTGAATCGCTTTGAAAGGCTCTGAAAGTCCTTCGTAATCTTGCGCGAGTTTTAACAAAGTTTCACCGATAAATTCAGGCGCATTGAGATGAAAAATTTTATATGCGGCTTGATTGGCGGTGCGAATTTTATAATTGGCATCAAAACTGATTACGCCTGCGGTTAAATTTGCCAAAATGGTTTCTAAATAAGCGCGTTGGTTTTCCACTTCAAAACTTGCCATGCGCGTTTCTTGACTTGCCCGCGCAATCCGTTGCGTCATTTCATTAAACGATTCCACCAAAAAACCTAAATCATCTTGAGAAATAACGGGTAATTGCTGGTCATATTTTCCCGAAGCAACCGCTTGTGTGCCTTTAACTAATTCTTTAACGGGCGCAACAATCATGCGAATACTGATAAATGCCACCCAAATCGCAGCGAGTAAGCTCATCAGTAAAACCAATGACAGTGCGAGCGAAAAGGTCATTTTTAGTGAATTACGCAAAAAATTCATTTCTTGATAACGCACAAAAGCAAATTCTACAGAATCGGCTAAATCTGCAATTCGCACAGGCACGGGATATAAGGCTTGCAAATAATAAATTTCTTTGATTTTGACGGGCAAAATTATGCGAATCATCAATTCTTCATCACGCACAGACGCAAGCGCAGCAAATTCATGATTTTGACGCAATTGCAACCAACTATTTTCATCGGGCAAACTGGGCAAAATATCACTCGGATTCGAGCTACTCGAGGCAATAATTCGGTCTTGCCGAGAAAATAACGTCATTTCTGCCGCGCCTGAAAGCACTCGAAAATTCTCCATTTCGAGTGACGCTTGTGATTCGGGCAATTCCGTAAGTCGTTCAACGAGTTGTTGTGTTTGCGCTTTATTCCAACGAATACGTTGATCCAGTGAGGCTTGACTGAGTTCGAGTGCGTCTTCCATTGCTCGATCCATTTCAACGTTAAACCAGCTGTCGATACCTTGATGCAAAAATTGCATCGAGAAATAAAACACAATGCTTGACGGTGCAAGCGATAACACAACGAATAATGACACCATACGAATCGTTAAGCGTGAACCCGCTTCACGGCGTTTGAGTTGGCGTGTGAGAGAGTATAAATTTGCACCCACTAACGCCAGTAACGCAACTGTTCCTACGCCGTTTATCAGTAACAGCCATGAATACATTGCACTCAGTTGTGAAGATTCTTGCGTCGCGCTACTCATCAATTGCAACGAAAGTAACGTTAAGCTGCACAAAATGGCAATAGATAAACCTGCGGGAATTTTTAGTTTTCGAAAGTGCATTAAAGATAAGTAGTTGTTATGATTCGAGGCGATTTTTATTAAATTGTCACTATTATCGCAGGCAAGGTTATTTTTTGCATTGCAACAACTCTAAAATTCACTCTTATTACAAAATTCTATGAAGTTACGTTTTTTATTACCTTTAGGCGCGTTTTTAATTATGGTCATTTTTTTAGGTATTGGCTTAAAACTTGACCCACACGAAGTGCCTTCGCCTTTGATTGATAAAGCCGCGCCAACATTTACCTTAGCGCAATTGCATGAACCGCAAAAAACATTTTCACCCGATGACATGAAAGGCAAAGTTTGGCTATTTAATGTTTGGGCTTCGTGGTGTGCATCGTGTCGGCAAGAACATGTTTATTTAACTGAATTTGCAAGGGCAAATCGGACAGTAAATGTGATTGGCTTAAATTACAAAGATGAACGTGACGCGGCAATGCGTTGGCTTTCAAAACTGGGCAATCCTTATTTAGTTAGCGTTTCTGATACCGAAGGCGCGGCTGGTTTGGATTGGGGCGTTTATGGCGTACCTGAAACATTTGTGATTGATAAAAAAGGCATTGTGCGTCACAAACAAACAGGTCCTGTTGATTTAACCATTTTGCAAACCGTAATTGTGCCTTTGATTGAAAAATTAAATTTAGAACAATAATGTCCAATTCGCTAAACTGGCTGAAAAAAGTCGTACAAGACTTGTTTTTTAGTGTTATTCACCCCACAAGTAGTTTTAAATCTCTTCTCAATTTTTTGTTTTTAAACGGTAACGATATGACTAACTCAATTCTAATTCCCGTACTGCCACTGCGTGACGTGGTGGTTTATCCAAATATGGTTATTCCGCTGTTTGTTGGGCGTAACCAATCCATTGACGCGCTAAATAATGCGATTAAAGACAACAATCAAGTGCTTTTAGTCGCGCAAAAAGAATCGGACATTGATTCGCCTGATATTGAAGATTTGTATGAAGTTGGCACGATGGCAAATATGTTGCAAATGCTCAAATTGCCAGATGGTACGGTGAAAGTCTTAATGGAAGGCGAAACGCGCTGCAAAGTGCTAAGTTTTGAGCGCAAAGATGGTTTTTTGTGTGCGCGAATTGAAGAAGTTGAAGAAACTTACAAAATCTCTAAAAAAGAAAAGAAGGTTTTAGAAACCACTGCACTCAATTCTTTTGAAGCCTACGTTCAACATAACAATAAAATTCCGCCTGAGGTCGTCAATGCGCTGCATGAAATTGATGATGCAAGCCGTTTTGCAGACACGATGGCAGCGCACATGAATTTAAAAGTTTCCGATAAACAATCGCTTTTGGAAACTTTTGATATTGGCAAACGCTTAGAGTCTTTGCTTGCTTTCATGGAAGGTGAGGTCGATTTGCTTGAAACAGAAAAACGTATTCGCGTTCGCGTCAAAGAGCAAATGGAAAAAAATCAGCGTGAATACTATTTGCATGAGCAAATCAAAGCCATTAACAAAGAACTCGGTGAAACCGATGATGCGGCAACTGAAATCGATAATCTGACGAAAAAAATCGAAGAAGCACAAATGCCTGAAGAGGCGAAAATGAAGGCGTTGGATGAGGTAAAAAAGCTCAAACAGATGTCGCCTATGTCGGCAGAATCTGCGGTAGTTAGAAATTATGTTGAATGGCTCACAAATGTGCCTTGGCATAAAACGACCGAAGTACAAAAAGAACTTGCCGCAGCGGAAGCGATTTTGAACGAAGAGCATTTTGGCTTAGAAAAAGTTAAAGAGCGTATTTTGGAATACCTCGCCGTGCAACAGCGCGTTGATAAATTGAAAGGTGCGATTTTGTGTTTAGTGGGACCTCCAGGTGTGGGCAAAACTTCGCTGGGCGAATCAATTGCACGCGCGACCAATCGCACTTACGTTCGTATGGCGTTAGGTGGTGTGCGTGATGAAGCGGAAATTCGCGGACATCGACGCACTTATATTGGCGCAATGCCAGGTAAAATTATTCAAAGTTTGTCGAAAGTAAAAGTGAAAAATCCTCTCTTTTTACTCGATGAAATCGACAAAATGACTACCGATATGCGTGGTGATCCAGCGTCAGCATTATTAGAAGTATTAGATCCTGAGCAAAATAACGCTTTTGTGGATCATTATTTAGATGTGGATTTTGATTTGTCTGACGTAATGTTTGTGGCAACGGCAAATAGTATGGATATTCCGCCCGCGTTACTTGACCGTATGGAAGTGATTCGTTTAGCTGGATACACGGAGGATGAAAAAATCAACATTGCATTGCGTTATTTAATTCCGAAACAAATCAAAGAAAATGGCTTGAAAGCCAAAGAAATTGACATTTCTGAAGACGCAGTGCGCGACATGATTCGCTATTATTCGCGTGAAGCGGGCGTGAGAAATTTAGAGCGTGTCGTGTCGAAAATTTGCCGTAAAGTAGTGAAAGATTTATTGCTCAAACCGCGTAAAACGAAAGTCAAAATCACCACGAAAAATTTGAATGATTATTTAGGTGTACGCCGTTACAGCTACGGTTTAGCAGAAGAAAAAGACCAAATTGGTTGTGTGACTGGCTTGGCGTGGACTTCGGTAGGCGGGGAATTGCTTACCATTGAAACGGCAGTCATCAATGGCAAAGGTAAATACTCGACAACAGGTAAATTGGGCGATGTGATGAAAGAATCGATTGCCGCAGCGATGACGGTGGTTCGTTCCCGAGCTGAAGTTTTCGGTATTGAGGACGAAGCCTTCCAAAATAGAGATATTCACGTTCACGTTCCAGAAGGTGCTACTCCAAAAGATGGACCGAGTGCGGGAATTGGAATGTGTACGGCAATTATGTCAGCACTGACAAAAATTCCTGTAAAAGCATCTGTTGCAATGACAGGCGAAATTACTTTGCGTGGTGAAGTGTTAGCTATTGGTGGCTTAAAAGAGAAGCTACTTGCGGCGCATCGTGGCGGCATTACGACAGTGATTATTCCTAAAGATAACGAAAAAGATTTAGTTGAAATTCCCGAAAACATTAAGCAGAACTTAACGATTAAGCCTGTGCGTTGGATTGATGAGGTTTTGGAAATTGCGTTGCAATATCAACCCGTTCCGCGTGAACCGATTGCCATTGAACTCGGTGATTCACAAAAAATTGAAGTCGTTAAGAAAAAAACGACGAGTATAACGGCACACTAAAAACCGTGAAAGCCACAGAATTCAAAGTCTGTAACGGTTTTTATTCCTTGACACAGTTTACGCAGCGTTTTATAAATACTCCGCGTTTCAGGGCTGTGTTGGGACGAGTAAATCAAGGCGTTTTGCCTAACTTAAAATAATTTAAAAAATAACTTTCCTTAGGGGGAATGATGAATAAATCGGAATTAGTCGGTGCAATGGTTGCAGAGTCAGACTCAAAATTAACAAAAGCAGATGCCGAACGCGCTTTGAATAGTTTCATTGCTGCCGTCACAAAGGCGTTATCGGCAAATGATGCGGTCGCTTTAGTTGGTTTTGGCACCTTTTCTGTGAAAGAGCGAGCAGAGCGCAAAGGGCGTAATCCGCAGTCTGGAGAGGAAATTACAATTAAAGCAGCAAAAACTCCAACATTTAAGGCTGGTAAATCATTAAAAGATGCTGTAAACTAGTTCCCATCAAGTCGGGTGCTTAGCTCAGCTGGGAGAGCATCGCCCTTACAAGGCGAGGGTCGGGGGTTCGAACCCCTCAGCACCCACCACGACTTTGGAGTGGTAGTTCAGTTGGTTAGAATACCGGCCTGTCACGCCGGTGGTCGCGGGTTCGAGTCCCGTCCGCTTCGCCAATATTTAAAAACCTCGAACCTTTGGGTTCGGGGTTTTTTTTTGCTTACTAACAACGTGTTTTTGAGGTTGATTTTATTTATGCTGACAAAAATTAGAGAAAAATCCCAAGGGGCTTTTGCAGGCGTTATTTTAACGGTAATTTGCGTACCGTTTGTATTATGGGGAATCAATAACTATATCAATGATACCCAAGAATCTCCCATTGCATCAGTCGGTAAAAAAGATTTTTATCAACGCGATGTCACCAAAGCCTTCGAAAAATATCGTCAAAGTTTAGGTGGTTTAGCTGTCGATGAAGCCGCCATGAAATCACAAGCCCTAAGTAAACTCATTAAAGACGAAGTTTTATTGCAATACGTTCATCAAAAAGGTTTAACCATCACCGATGACGCAATCCGCGATTTTGTTCACACATTGCCTTATTTTCAAACCGACGGAAAATTCGATGAAGCCAAATACAAACAACTTTTATCATCGCAACGAATGTCATCTCCTGAATTTGTCAGCCAAATTAAAAACGCGCTGGTTATGGAACAATTCCAAAAAAGCATTTTAGAAAGCAGCTTTGCAACGCCTTACGATTTGGAGCGCGTATTTAAAATTCAAAATCAACAACGCGATGTTGAATTCGTCACGATTCCCGTTGCAATTTTAAGCGAAACGCCAAGTGATGAGGCAATTAAAACCTATTACGACGCGCATCAAACGCAATATCAAATTCCAGAGCAAATGTCAGTGGAATATATCGAATTAACGCTTGAAGATTTGGCAAAAACAGTTGAAGTCACCGATGAGAAAGTGCAAGCCTTTTACGAGGAACAAAAAGCTCTTTACACAACGCCAGAACGGCGCAAAATCGCACACATTTTGTTTGAAATTAACGACAAACAAGACGAAAAAATGGCATTAGAAAAAGCCACGAAAGCTAAAGCCGATTTAGCCGCAGGAAAAGAGTTTGCCATACTTGCCAAAGAATTATCCAATGACAAATTAACAGGCAAAGAAGGTGGCGATTTAGGCGTATTTAGCGCAGGCGTGATGGAAAAAGATTTCGATAATGCTGCAATCGCGCTAAAACAAGGCGAAGTTTCTGCGCCTGTTAAATCGCAATTTGGTTATCACTTAATTAAAACTACTGAATTAACGCGAGAGCAAATCAAACCATTTGAAAGCGTCAAAACCGAAGTCACAAAGGCTTATCAAAAATCACAAGCTGAAAATTTGTTTTATCAACAAGGCGAAACTTTGACTGAATCGGCTTATCAAAATTCGGATAATCTGCAAGCTAGCGCGTCACAGCTTAATTTAGCAATTAAAAAAACCAGTCTTTTCACCAAAACGCAAGGCGAGGGCATTGCAGCAGATGAAAAAATTCGTAGCGCAGCATTTAGCGATGAAGTGTTAAATGGTTCAAACAGTACGCCAATTGAATTGACCACTGATCATTTAGTGGTTTTACGATTACTTGAACACAAAGCCGCTGAAAATAAACCACTCGAGCAAGTCAAACCTGAAATTGTCAAAGCGGTTCAACTTGAGCAAGCACAAGAAAAAACCGTCGAAACAGCAAAAGAAATTAAGACAAAGTTACTCGCTGGTGAAACGCTTGCCAAAGTGGCAGCGGATTATAAATTGTCTGTAAAAAAAGAAATCGGTTTAACGCGCATGAAAAAAGACTTTAATGTCTTTTTGAATGAAGCCATTTTCAAAGCAGCAAAACCTGTTGCGGATAAACCGAGTATTTTCACCGTTCCGTTAGCTTCACATGAGCAAGTGGTTGTCAGTTTAACCAAAGTGCAAGATGGTGTGATGACAGAAGGCGATAAGCAAAAAGTCGAGCTGGCGAAGAAAAACATTTCCAAAGCAGTTGGTGATAGCGAATTTAACGCGCTGATTAACACGCTTGAAGATAAAGCCGATGTTGAAATCAATTTACCTACAAACGCCGCGCAATAACTTTTGATTTTTAGGTGAGTGTTTTGAATCTCAATAAAACCGTTACCATCGAAATTAAACCGTTTTTGCGCTGGTGGGCGCGTGAATTGGCGTTTTTGGTGCCAACTAAAATCCGCCAATTTTTTCACACGCCACAAGCAGCAATTGTTGTGTATGCAAATGCTGAAAAATTTGAAGTGAACTATGAAATCAGCGGCAAGCAAAAATCGTTAGCCGTCGTGGCGCGTGATGATTTACAAAATGTGAAGATTAAAAATTTACTTTTCGAAGAAAAATTTAAAAACGCATTGATTATCCTGCGTTTATCAAATGCAGACACGCTGACAAAAACACTTAATTTACCACTTGCCGCCCAGACAAATATCGAGCAAGTTGTGCGTTATGAATTAGATCGATACAGTCCGTTTAAAGCTGATCAAGTTTATTTTGCAACACGCATCGAACGTATTGATAATGAAGCCGCGCAACTTTGTGTGCAACTCCTCATTTCGCCAAAAAAAATTCTCGAAACATTTTATAACGATTGCAAAATACTAGGCATTACGCCGCAACTAGTTGATGTTGAAAATGCCCCAAATGATTTGCAAAATCTGCATTCTGCTTACAATTTACTGCCCACGCATTTACAACCCAAAGTCAAAAATACCGCCCGTTTTCTCACTGGCGGATTATTGACACTTCTGTTTTTACTCAGTTTAGCAAGTTTAATTTTGCCTGTGTGCCTTGAATATCAAGGTGTTCAAGAATTTGAAGCCAAAATTGCTAAAATTGAAAAAGAAGTCAAAGCGGTTAAAAATCTACAAGCAGAAATAGATACCTTACGCGAAGAAACGCAATTACTAATTGACGAAAAAACTGCAACGCCGCCCGTTGTTTTAATCCTGAATGAAATCAGTGCGTTAATGAAAGATGATAGCTGGCTGGCTTATTTGCAATACAGTGACGGACAAATTCAACTTCAGGGCGAATCACAAGCGGCATCAAATTTGCTGGCAGACTTGGAAGCGTCAGATTATTTTGCCAATGTCAGTTTTGCATCGCCTGTGACGCAAGACAAATCAAGTGGTTTAGAACGTTTTCAAATTACCGCGCAAGTAACCAAACCCGATAATCCTGAAAACAGTGACGTGACAACGGATGCAACTGCCGAAGAATCAGGCACGGATTCAAATGAAAATGAAACACCGCCTGATGATGCGACAGTTGACGATGCAACAACGCGAGAAGTGGTAACTGAAGATGGTAATCCAGAAGAATAATCAAAATGATCGTTTTTTAGCGGTCAGTTTATTACTTGCCGTAATTAGTTTTATTAGTTTTGTCATTGTGATGCCGCTGGTCAATCAAGGGCTAGCATTGCATGAAGAAAAAAATGCGCTTGGTTTTCGTTTTGAGCAATACGAGCGAATTTTGTCGCGCAAACAAACTGTGATGGAAGATATAGAAAATTTAAAATCACAAATTGCAGATCAAAATTATTTGAGTACGCAAAATACTACCGCGTTAGCGTCAGCAGAATTGCAAGAAATGATTAAGCAAACGATTGTTGAAGCAGGCGGGCAACTGAGCAGCACTCAAGGTTTGCCCGTTGTAACAAAAAATAATTTTCAACGCATTCCCATCAACGTTCGGATGACGGGCAACAGTGAAGTGTTACGCACTGTTTTGCATCGGCTTGAAACTGCAACGCCGCTCGTTGTCGTGGAACAAATCGATATTCGCCCAATGCGCGGCGTACGAAATAAAGTCACGCATCAAATTGATCCGAGCAATGAACTCAGCGTGAATTTTCAAGCGGTCAGTTTTATGAAAAAAGCTGCCGAATGAATCGCCCAACTTTACTGGTTTTAATCGCGTTTAATGCGTTATTTGCTACTGTTTTAGTGGGCGAATGGGTCGCAGAGCAAGACGTAAGCGAAATTTCACGCTCATCTGCTAAAGTTAGCGACACGCAAGAAGAGGAATTGCCACAGATAGATTTAGAGGCAACCAGCGAAGAGCAATACAGCGATTTGGTTGAACGTCCGTTATTTATCAAAGGGCGCAAACCTGTTCCAGAACCAGAACCTGAAAGCGTACCTGTTGCGGCAGTGAAAAAAGTCGAGGCGTTAAATTGGGAACTCACGGGAATTTTTACAACGCCTAGAGGCATAACCGCTTTTTTTAGTCGCACAGGCGCGAAAATTCCCAAAGACAATTACAAAAAATTAAAACTCGGTGAAGAACTCGAAGGTTGGAAATTAAGCGCGATTTCACCTGACAATGTGACGCTTTCACAAACGGGAGAGTCTAAAGTTTTGCCGTTGCGAAAAGTAAAACCGAAAACGCCAATATCTGAAACTATGCAGGCTGTTAATAATAGTGTGCCACCGAAAAGAAATGTGCCGCCTGTACCAGTTCCATCGCCGCAATTGCAAACACGCGAGGCACCGCAACCTGCGATACAACAAAATGAGCCGCAACAAGAAACGGTGGTTGAAGATGAAACTGAGCAGGTGCAAGAGTGATTGAGCGTGATAAAAAGTTACAACAATTAGTCGAACTCGCAAGAGAAAATACTGATATTGCTGTTTTATGGCTTTATGGTTCACGCGCAAAAAACACAGCACATAAAGACAGTGATTATGATTTAGCCGTTGCTTTTGTGTCTTTTATTAAAAATGATCCAATAGAAAAACGTTTGCGACCTGAATGTTTAGCCCTTGATTGGCAAAAAATTTTAAAACTGCCTGATTTTAAATTGTCGATTGTGGATATTAACCAGGTCTCTATTTTTCTGGCATGGGAAATTATTCGAGCAGATTATCTGCTTTTTTGTCGAGATAAATCCCGTTTTTGGCAAGAAATTTGCCGTATTCACAGTCGAATGGAATTAGATTATGTCCCAAGATTATCTAATCGCAATCAAACAACATTGTGCTGAATGCCTTGAAGATTTAAATGAGTTGAGCAAAACAGCAAAAACTCAAGTGTTAAATCGAATGGAACGCAGAGCTGCGGAACGTTCTTTGCAAGTCTTGATTGAAGCCTGTATCGGACTTGCCAAACGTTGGCTCAATGCAGAGCAAAAATCATTGCCACTCGATGCCTATGAAAGTTTTAATAAATTGGCGCAGCTACAAAAAATTTCGCTCACCGATTTAACACAATGGCGCAAAGTTATTGGAATGCGTAACGCGCTAGTTCACGATTACCTAACCATTGACATTGAACTTTTACATTCCGTTTTAACTAGCCAGGCTTATTTATTTTTAAGTGCGTTTATTGAAAACGCGACGACAGCAATTTTAGAGATTGAAAAATAAAATGAATGCAACGCAAAAAATATTTGCTTTAAGTGCTGCAATTTTGAGTTTAACGGCTTTACACGGCTGTGAATTACTCAATCCGCAACACCCCAAATTACCGATTACTTCGCATCCTCCGATGCCGAGTGAAAAAATGCCCGTTGAATCGAAAAAATCTAAGGCAAATGAAATAGAAAAACCTAAAAGTGAGTTTTTCCCCAGTTCAGATTATTCGATTCCTACAGCAAGCGAACAAGCAACGCAAAATGCCAAACCAAAAGGGAAGGGCGAATTTAGTCTAAATTTTGACGAAGCCGATTTAGGCGAGGTGGCAAAAGTCGTGTTGAGCGATATTTTGGGCAAAAATTATGTGTTAAGTCCCAAAGTGGCAGGCAAAGTCACTTTGCAAACCACGCATCCATTAAGCAAAGAAGAATTATTGCCGACGCTGGAAATGGTTTTAAGTATGAATAATGCTGCGCTAGTTAAAGATGGCGATATGTATCACATTGAACCGACAAATGAAGCGTTATATAGCGCGAATTTTAGCGGTAATCGCGGACGTTCGGGTTATCAAATGCGCGTGATTCCCGTAAAAAATGTGTCTGTTGATAACGTGGCAGAATTACTTAAACCGTTATTGCATGAAAAAACGCTTTTAACGATTGATGGACGACGCAATTTGCTTGTCGTTTCTGGCGCAGCAGATGAAATTGCTCGCATTATGGATATGGTGAATACGTTTGACGTAGATGTTTTAAAAGGACGTTCTTTCGCACTTTTTCCTCTCGCTCACGTTGACGCGGAAACGCTCATTAAAGAACTAGACGAAGTTTTTTTCAAAAAAGCCAAAAGCGATGAAGATCAGTTTTTCCGTTTTATTCCGATTGAACGCTTAAATGCAGTGCTGGCAATTACTCATCAAGCGCGTTATTTGCGCGATATTGAACAATGGGTAACGCGCCTTGATAAAGCGAATTCAACCACAGGCGGCGGGGTAAATGTTTATAAAGTTCAACATGTTGATGCAGTTGAACTGGCAAATACGCTTAACGACATTTTCGGTAACGGTAGTGGTTCATCAAAACGTGAAAAAACTCCGAAATTAGCTGGCAATAAAAAGGCGGGTGAACTCACCAATAAAACTGATAAATCAACGGATACGCAAAAAACAACGGCGCAACGTCAGGTAACTGGTAATTCGGGCAATGCAAAAGTTTCTAACGTTGGCGATGTACGAATTATTGCCGATGAAGGAAACAATTCAATTATTGTGGTCGCCACCGCGCAGGAGTATGAAATTATCAAACCTGTGATTTCGCAATTAGATGTTATGCCGTTGCAGGTCTTAGTCGATGCAACCATTGTAGAAGTGACACTTACCGATAATTTGAAATACGGAATGCAATGGTATTTTAATCATGGTAATGGCGGGGAAAACTCTATTAACAGTAACGGTTTAGGGGATTTGACTGGGCAAGTTGCAAGTGTGGCGGCAGGAGTTGCAACTGGTGGCTTTGGGTATTCATTTTTGAGTAATTCAAAAGATATTGGCGCAATTTTAAACGCTCAAGCTAGTAATAATAATGTCAATGTAATTTCGTCACCGTCATTGATGGTATTAAACAACCAGGAAGCCACAATGCAAGTGGGTAAAGAAATTTCGCTAACTACAGGGCAGTTAGGCAATCTAAATACTCCGACAGGTGGAAATCTTGGTAATACCAATAACGTGTTTAGCCAACAACAGCAACGCAAAACAGGTGTTAAATTAAAAATTAAGCCGCGTGTCAATGCCAACGGGTTAGTAACAATGGAAGTGACACAAAGTGTTGAAGATCCAGGTGCAATTCCTGCGAATGGCACGAACCCGACCATTTTAACTCGTGAAATTAGTAGTTCTGTTGCTGTTCAAAGCGGTGAGACAATCGTGCTAGGCGGATTGATTAAAGATAACAGCTCTAGTGATGATAGTGGTGTACCTTTGTTACATAATGTTCCCGTTTTAGGTACACTTTTTGGCACTAAAACCAAAAATCAAGACAAAACTGAACTGGTTGTTTTAATCACACCGCGTGTTTTAAAAAGTCGTCAAGATGCAGGCTTAATTACCGATGAATTCAAACGTAAATTAAGCGGTATTTATTACGACGATTCTCAAATTCTACAAACTCAATAACGAAAATGCCGCATTCTCAAGACAGAAAATTTCGTCAGTTATTCACGCAACACACGATGTACAAATATGATGGTCTTTTAGTGCATCAAGATTTTGACGATCAAGGTGCGTTAGAAGTGGTTGAAACCGATGGCGTGCGCTCATTGCATTTTGGTTCAATTCCCCGTCAAAGTTCAATGCTTTTGAGTGACCCGAATTTGCTGTATTTAGAATATGCGCGGACAATGTCAAGTTGGATGCTTTTTAAAAATAATTTAGACGATGACGCGCTACTGATTGGTTTAGGCGGAGGTTCGATTGCAAAACATTTGCTATATCGTTTTCCAGATTGTCAACTCAAAGTCGTAGAATATCGCAAAAGTGTGGTGAAAATTGCCCGTAGTCATTTTGGTTTGCCGCTCGATTCACGGTTGAAAATTGTGGTGGATGATGGCGCAGAATATGTTCGCAAACGTTTAGATAGTGAGCGAGAACTTTACAGTTTAATTATGATTGATGCCTTTGATTCACAAGGCATGGCAGAGGCTATTTGTAACTGGTCATTTTTTGAACATTGCCAGCAGTTGCTCAAAGAAGATGGCATCTTGGTGATTAACTGTTGGGGCGGTGTGCAACGCCCGCAATTTCAACAAATTGCGCTTTGGCTAGGAAAATTATTTAACTGGAAATTACTGTTTGTTCCTGTGCAAGGGCGAGGCAATATCATCGGTTTAGCATTTAACGAAAAAACACCCATGTATCGTTTAAAAGATTTACGCACTCGCGCTATTGTTTTAGAACAATGTCATCACATGGAATTTACCCGTTTTTTGCGTGATTTAGTCAAACACAACGCAAGTGTGTTGCAAAACATTATTCATAACTAAAAACTTTTATGACACAACAAGTTATTTACCAAATTGAAGACAAAGACGGCATTATTGAAGTGAAAGAAAGTGAAACGTTACGCACGTTGCATTTTGATAGTGAACCTACGCAGAGCGCAATGTCGCTGGAAAAACCTGATGAATTACAACTTGATTACGCGAAAGCAATGATGAGTTTTTTGCTTTTCAAAGATTTAAACGATGATGATTTTTTATTGATGGGTTTGGGTGGTGGTTCCATTGCAAAATTTGTACTGCAAAACTTTCCACAATGTCGAGTTGAAGCTGTTGAATATCGCGCAGAAGTCACTGAAATTGCTCACGATTATTTTTACTTACCGCGTGACAATCGTTTAAATGTGGTCATTGATTGCGGCGCACATTACGCGCTTGAGCGTTGCCAATTACAAAACGAATTTTACAGCGTAATTATGCTTGATGCTTTTGATGCAACGGGCATGGCAACCGCGCTTTGTAACGAAGAATTTTTCGCCGCGTGTAAAAAAATGCTCAAAAAAGACGGTATTTTAGTAGTGGATTTATGGAATACAACTGAGCAATTTAAACAGTTGTTTTCGTGGCTTGGTAGTTTGTTTGAAGCGAAATTATTGTTTTTGTCTGTTGATGGTGTAGTAAATGTTATCGGGTTGTTTTTTAATGAAAATACGCCACTTTATTCACGCCGCGAATTGCAACGCAAAGCAATTAAACTTGAAAAAACCTACAATTTGCCATTCAAACAATTTCTCAAGGACTTAATCAAGACCAATCCGAATTTTATTGACCGCGTAACATGCAAATAATGCCTTTTGTAGCCTTAATTCCGCGCATAACATAGTATTTTTATAGGTTTTAAGTTGTGATATTCTATCGGCGATTTTTTATGATTCCTTTTTTCAAACAGAAGCCTAAATAACATGACAGAACAAACGATGATGCAGACTGTGCAGACGATAGTTGACGGTCTCAAAGATAAACCTGGCGCACTCTTGCCAATTTTACACGCGGTGCAAAACGAACTGAGTTATGTTCCACCTGAAACAGTGCCAACGATTGCGAATGCCTTAAATCTCTCACGCGCCGAAGTGCATGGCGTAATTAGTTTTTACCATTACTTCCGTGATACGCCAGCAGGCAAACATACCGTGCGGGTTTGTCGTGCAGAATCGTGTTTAGCGATGGGCGGCAAAGCCTTAGAAACTCATGTCAAATCAAAATTAGGCATCGATTATCACGAAACGACAGCAGACGGTAAATTTTCACTCGAAGCAGTTTATTGTTTAGGTAATTGTGCTTGTTCACCTGCGATTCAAATTGATAATGACGTTTATGGTCGCGTCACAGCAGAATCGTTTAACGAAATTTTGACGGAGCAATCAGCATGAGTATTACAGTTTATGTGCCTTGCGACTCAAGTGCAGTTTCATTAGGTGCAAATCGTGTCGCTGACGCAATCGCGCAAGAAGCGCAAAAACGTGGCGTTGAAATTGTGTTAGTTCGCAATGGTTCGCGCGGAATGTATTGGCTTGAACCGATGGTTGAAGTGGCAACCGATAAAGGACGGATTGCTTACGGTGCTGTGAAAACTTCAGATGTTGCGAGTTTATTTGATGCCGATTTCTTAAATGGTGGCGCACATGCGTTGAATTTAGGTTTAACCGAAGAAATCGCTTATTTGAAAAAGCAACAACGTTTAACGTTTGCGCGTGTTGGGATTACTGACCCAGTTAGCGTTGAAGATTACGTTGCTCACGACGGTTACAAAGGTTTGAAAAATGCCTTGGGCTATTCGCAAGCCGACATCGTTAAACACGTTACAGATTCTGGTTTGCGTGGTCGTGGTGGTGCGGCATTCCCAACTGGGATTAAATGGAACACCGTGTTAAATACCCCTTCTGAACAAAAATACATTATTTGTAACGCTGACGAAGGCGATTCGGGGACATTCTCTGACCGTATGATTATGGAAGGCGACCCACTCGTTCTGATTGAAGGCATGACGATTGCCGGTATCGCGGTTGGTGCGACGCAAGGTTATATCTATTTACGAATTGAATATCCACACGCGCTTGAAATTTTAAACGCAGCAATTACTAACGCTTACGCGGCAAATTATTTAGGCGAAAACATTCAAGGCAGTGGAAAAACGTTCCATTTAGAAGTTCGTCAAGGCGCAGGTGCATACGTTTGCGGTGAAGAAACTTCATTGATGGAAAGTTTAGAAGGCAAACGCGGTTTAGTGCGTTTCAAGCCACCACTTCCCGCCATCAGCGGTTTGTTTGGCAAACCTACCGTTGTCAATAACGTGATTTCTCTCGCATCTGTGCCTGTGATTTTAGATAAAGGCGGCGATTTTTACCGTGATTTCGGTATGGGACGCTCACGCGGCACATTGCCATTGCAACTTGCAGGCAATTTAAAACACACAGGTTTGGTTGAATTAGCATTCGGCGCGACATTACGCGAAGTGCTTTACGATTTCGGCGGTGGCTCTGCAACTGACAAACCGATTCGTGCCGTGCAAGTTGGTGGTCCACTAGGTTCGTATTTGCCAGAATCACAATTTGATACGCCACTTGATTACGAAGCATTTAGCGAAATTTGGGCTGTTCTAGGTCATGGAGGCATCGTGGCATTTGATGAAACCGTTGATTTAGCGCAAATGGCAAAATACAGCATGGAATTCTGCGTTGAAGAATCATGCGGAAAATGTACGCCTTGCCGAATCGGTTCAACACGCGGTTATGAAGTGATGGATGAAATCGTTAATAAACGCGATTTGGACAAAAACATCCCATTACTGCGTTCACTTTGCGACACGATGTTAAACGGTTCGCTTTGTGCGATGGGTGGTATGACACCATATCCCGTTTTGAGCGCACTTAATCATTTCCCAGAAGATTTTGGTTTGCCAAAAAACGCGGCGTAAAAGGACAAAACAATGAGCATTAGAGAAAAAGATTACGGCACGCCTGAGAGCAATGCCACTGAATTAGTCAATTTAGAAATTGACGGTTTTAAAGCAACCGTTCCTGCTGGAACATCTGTGATGCGTGCGGCGGCAAGTATTGGCATTGATATTCCAAAACTTTGCGCGACGGACAGCATCGAACCATTCGGCTCATGCCGTTTATGTGTGGTTCAAGTTGAAGGCGGACGTGGGTTGCCAGCTTCATGTACAACGCCTGTTTATGAAGGCATGAAAGTCGTCACGCAAAATCAAAAACTCGCTGACGTGCGTCGCGGTGTGATGGAACTTTATATTTCTGACCATCCATTAGACTGTTTAACTTGCGCGGCAAACGGAAATTGCGAATTACAAGATATGGCGGGCGCAGTCGGTTTGCGCGAAGTGCGTTATAAACCAATCGAAACCCATTTAGGCGCAGAAAAAGACACCTCAAATCCGTATTTCACCTTTGACCCAAGCAAATGTATCGTTTGCCAACGTTGCGTTCGTGCTTGTGAAGAAACACAAGGCACATTCGCATTAACCATTGACGGACGTGGCTTTGATTCCAAAGTGTCTCCAGGTCAAAATCAAGATTTTTTAAGTTCTGAATGCGTTTCATGTGGCGCGTGCGTTCAAGCGTGTCCAACGGCGACTTTGATTGAAAATAACGTCATCGAAAACGGTCAGCCTGAACACGCAATTATTACAACGTGTGCGTATTGCGGCGTAGGTTGTTCATTCCGTGCCGAAATGAAAGGCGAACAAGTGATTCGCATGGTGCCTGACAAAAACGGTCAAGCCAATCACGGACATTCATGCGTTAAAGGTCGTTTTGCCTTCGGTTACGCAACGCACAAAGACCGCATCACAAAACCGATGATTCGCAAAAGCATTCAAGACGCTTGGAAAGAAGTGAGCTGGGAAGAAGCCATCAACTACGCGGCATCTGAAATCAAACGCATTCAAGCTAAATACGGCAAAGATTCTGTCGGTGGTTTAACGTCATCGCGTTGCACCAACGAAGAAGCGTATTTAGTACAAAAATTGATTCGTGCAGGTTTTGGCAATAACAACGTCGATACTTGTGCGCGGGTTTGCCATTCACCAACAGGCTACGGTTTAAAACAAACGCTCGGCGAATCATCAGGTACACAAAATTTTGATTCCATCAGAAAAGCCGACGTGATTGTTGTCATGGGTGTGAATCCGACTGACGGTCATCCTGTGTTTGGTTCGCAAATGAAAAAACGTTTGCGTCAAGGCGCGAAATTGATTGTTATCGACCCACGCAACATTGATTTAGTGAAATCGCCACACATTCAAGCGGATTACCATTTGAAATTGCGTCCAAGCACCAACGTTGCTGTTATCAATGCGTTAGCGCATGTCGTCGTAACGGAAGGTTTTGTGAATGAAGAATTTGTGAACGCACGTTGCGACATGACTTCATTCAACAAATGGCGCACGTTTGTTGCGGATGAACGTCATTCACCAGAAGCCACCGAATCGATTACAGGCGTTCCAGCGGCTGACATGAGAGCGGCGGCGCGTTTATATGCAACAGGCGGTAATGCGGCATTCCATTATGGTTTAGGCGTAACGGAACATTCACAAGGTTCAACAACGGTTATCGGCATTGCAAACTTAGCAATGGCAACAGGTAACATTGGTCGTGACGGCGTGGGTGTAAATCCTTTGCGCGGTCAAAATAACGTGCAAGGTTCGTGCGATATGGGTTCATTCCCGCATGAATTACCTGGTTATCGTCACGTTGCTGACCCTGTAACACACGATTTATTTGAAAAAGCGTGGAATGCCACATTAAGCACAAATCCTGGTTTGCGAATTCCAAATATGTTTGATGCCGCTTTAGATGGCACATTCATGGGCTTGTATTGTGAAGGTGAAGACATCGCGCAATCTGACCCAGATATTACGCATGTTCACGCGGCGTTACAAAAAATGGAATGCGTGATTGTGCAAGATATTTTCTTGAACGAAACCGCAAAATTCGCACACGTTTTCTTACCAGGTGCATCGTTCCTCGAAAAAACAGGTACATTTACTAACGCAGAACGTCGTATTTCGCCTGTTCGTAAAGTCATGACACCACTTGCAGGCTATGCCGATTGGGAAGTAACGCAAATGTTGTCGAACGCACTCGGTTATTCGATGAATTATTCAGCCCCTTCTGAAATCATGGATGAAATTGCGAGTTTAATTCCAAGTTTCACAGGTGTGAGCTATTCGAAAATTGATGAATTAGGCAGTGTGCAATGGCCTTGTAACGATGCAACGCCAGAAGGTACGCCTGTTATGCACACGCAAGAATTTTTGCGTGATGATGGAAAAGGCTTATTCATGTTGACCGAATATGTGCCAACGATTGAAAAAGTCACGCCAATGTATCCGTTGATTTTGACGACAGGTCGAATTTTGGCGCATTACAACGTTGGCGCACAAACTCGTCGTACAGGTAACGTGGCATGGAATCCAGAAGATATTTTAGAAATCCATCCGCACGATGCCGAAGACAGAGGTATTAACGACGGTGATTCGGTAAGCATTAAAAGTCGTGCAGGTGAGACCGTGTTACACGCGATTGTGACAGACAGAGTGCAACCTGGTGTGGTTTATACCACGTTCCATTTCCCTGAATCGGGCGCGAACGTGATTACGACGGACAACTCGGACTGGGCGACAAACTGCCCTGAATATAAAGTGACTGCTGTGCAAATCACAAAAGTAACTAAAGATTCGGAATGGCAACAAGGTTATCGCGCCTTCACTGAAAACCAACTTGATTTGTTAGCACAAGCGGCAAGTCTTTAAATAATGTAGTTATCTGCCGAATAGGCAGCTTAGAAACAGTCACTATTATCTGTAGTTACGACGTTTGCGGTTCAGTTCACTGCCGAATAGGCAGCTTAGAAACAATCAGAATTATCTGTAGTGATGACATTTGCGGTTTAGTTTACTGCCGAACAGGCAGCTTGTAGAAAAATAGGTGGTTCAATGTTATCTGTTGAAAATGAACGACTTAAAAATATAATGGAATTGGGCTGGTCAAGTTACCAGCCCGTTTCGGTTGAACGTTGGAAGAATGGCGAACTTGTACAAGCCGATGATTTTGTCGCCGAAGAAGTTCCCGTTGTTCTCATGTATAACGGCGTTTCACACGTCGTTATGCTGGCAACGCCAACAAATTTAGAAGATTTTGCATTAGGTTTTAGTTTGACCGAAGGCATTATTGCTAACGTGGCTGAATTGGAATCCGTCAAAGTTTATCAACGTTCAAACGGCATCGAAGTTCAACTAAAAATTCCCGAAGCACGTTTTCAATGTCTCGCGGACAAAGGGCGAAATTTAACAGGTCGTACAGGCTGTGGTTTGTGTGGTGCGACGACGTTAAAACAAGCGATTAAACCACCGCGTTCTGTGTCAGGTGATTTGAAAATTACTGCCGCGCAATTAACAACCGCACTGCAAAATCTTTCTCAACATCAAAAACTAAATCAAATCACGGGCGCAATTCATGCCGTCGCGTGGGTTGAACCTGAAAAAGGCATTGTCGAATTACGCGAAGATGTAGGACGGCATAATGCGCTGGATAAATTGATTGGTTCGTTGCTAAAACGTAACACAGATTTTGGCGCGGGTTTTATGATTACCACCAGTCGCGCGAGTTATGAAATGGTGCAAAAAGCAACGGCGGTAGGCGTAACCATTTTAGCAGCAATTTCTGCCCCTACAGCGTTAGCCATTCGGTTAGCGCAAGAATCAGGTTTAACTTTAATAGGTTTTGCGCGAGATGAAACTTGCGTGATTTACAGTCATTCTCAAAGGTTTGAAAAATGAAAAAAGTCGTTTTAACAGCTTTATTACTTGGTTTATCGTTTAGCGCAATTGCTGAACAACCTACAGGTGATTATAAAAATTGGCGTTTGCTTTCGGTTTCTCATCGTACAGATAAGCAAACTTTGCGAGCCATTTTAGGCAACGACACGGCAATTGAATCAGCACGCGCTGGCAAAATTACACCGTGGGCAGAAGGTAGTATTTTAGCCAAAGTGAAATGGAAAGAAAGCACCCATAAAAATTGGGCTGCGGCGATTGTACCTGCTGAATTTGAAGCCGCCGAAGCGATGGTCAAAGATTCTAAAAAATATGCCGCAACAGGTGGTTGGGGTTTTGGCAAATGGCAAGGTAATGATTTAGTGATGTTTGACGAGGCAAAATCTAAAGAATGTTTTGCCTGCCACACAGCCGCAAAACCAGAAAATGATTATGTTTTCACGCATTCTGCGTTGCAATAAAACTGGAGAATAAAATATGAGTTCAAAAATTGAAAGATTAGTCAAAATGGCAAATGACATCAGCGATTTTTTTAATGCTGATCCTGACAAAACCGTTGCCGCCGAAGGCATGAAAAATCATTTAATGCGGAATTGGGAGGCGCGGATGCGTCAGGCAATTATTGACCATTTAAATAATCACAATGGCGAAGGGCTATCACCGCTTTCAAAAACCGTTGTGTCACAACTTACCATTTGATGTTTCAAATAAAAAGGCGTGTTTGATGCGCCTTTTTTCTTGTTTTATTTCTTCTCCACAAAGCACTTTGTATTTCGTTTTCTGTTTTGTGGCGTACTTTAAATTGTTACTACAGTGAATTTTTATGCAACATACCGTGATAACGCCAGAAGATTTAAAAGTGTCGTTAAGCCAAATTCGTCAAACTGCCGCCGAACTTTACCGTTTTACTGAAAAATTAACGCTACTTAAAATTGTCCATCATGTTGCCGTGCAAGTGATTAAGGCGGTTGATACACTTCAAAAAGAAATACAAAAACCGCTTGCCAGTGCAGATTTATTCACCGCACTCGAATCCTCTAAATCCGTTTTGTTTTTGGAAGATGTGGTTGATGCGGACACAATGAGTGAATTGGAAGCCTATGTTTTACCTTTTGCAAAAAATTTAGAAGACGAAGAATTGACCCGTTTTTTAAGCGAAGTCACAGATAAAATCGAAGACAAATACAACGCCATGCTGGAAAAAATTCATGAATTTAATGCGTTAATTAAAGATGAGTTGGAGTAGCTTAAATCCTATTGCATTAAGCATTAGCTTATTGATTTGCAGCAACATTTTTATGACGTTTGCGTGGTATGCCCATTTAAAAGAATTGCATGAAAAACCTTGGTTTATCGCTGCATTGGTCAGTTGGGGAATCGCGTTATTTGAGTATTTGTTGCAAGTTCCTGCGAATCGAATCGGCTACAGCGTTTTAAGCGTTGGACAGTTGAAAATCATTCAAGAAGTCATCACATTGTCGTTGTTTGTACCATTCTCAATTTATTATTTACGCGAACCGTTAAAGCTCGATTATTTATGGGCATTTTTTTGTTTAGTGGGTGCAGTTTATTTTGTATTTCGTGAAAAGCTCTAGCCTTACGGCTTGCTTTTTAACGTAGAATCGGTAAGTTATCGCTTTATTCATTTAATCGAGGAATTTTATGAAACGTATCTTTTTATTTTTAGTCACCAACCTTGCTGTGATGGTGGTGATTGGTGTTATTTTTAATTTGTTGGGTTTGCACAGCTCGCTTGCGGCGAATGGCGTTGATTTAGATTTGAAAAAACTACTCGTGATGTCAGCCATTATCGGTTCGACAGGTTCGATTATTTCGTTATTCATGTCGAAATGGTCGGCTAAAAATGCAATGGGCGTTGTGGTTATCGAACATCCACAAAACCAAACTGAACAATGGCTGGTAAATATCGTTGCTCGTCAAGCACAACACGCTGGAATCGGAATGCCAGAAGTGGGAATTTTTGAATCACCTGAACCGAATGCGTTTGCAACAGGCGCAAACCGTGACAGCGCGTTAGTAGCAGTCAGTACAGGTTTATTGCACGCCATGAATGCGGATGAAGTAGAAGCCGTTGTGGGTCACGAAATCAGTCACGTTGCAAATGGCGACATGATTACGATGGCGTTGATGCAAGGCGTTGTGAATACCTTTGTTTATTTCTTCGCAACTATCATCGGTCACTTTGTAGACAAAGTGCTGTTGAAAAATGAAGAACAAGGTTATGGCTGGGGCTATTATGTCACGCAAATGGTTGCACAAATCGCACTCGGTATTTTGGCTTCAATGTTGGTGATGTGGTTCTCGCGTTATCGCGAATTTAGAGCCGATGCAGGTGGTGCAAATTTAGCCGGTCGTGAAAAAATGATTGCCGCATTGCAAGCTCTTCAACGCGCTCACGAACCTGAAGCCTTACCTGGTCAACTCGCCGCATTTGGTATTAACGGTGGAAGAACCATGAATTTGTTTATGTCTCATCCACCACTTGAAGACCGCATTGCCGCGCTACAAAATTTACGTTAATTTTTTCAGGTGCAAAGTTTTTCAAAGGCTTTGCACCTTTCTTTTGCCTACTAAAACAGAACTGATAAAACAATGAGCATCCAACTTTCTAATCGCGTAAATGCGGTAAAACCTTCTCCGACCTTAGCAATCACAGCAAGAGCCGCGAAAATGCGCTCAGAAGGTCATGACATTATTGGTTTAGGCGCAGGTGAACCTGATTTCGATACACCTGATTTTATTAAACAAGCCGCTATCGACGCGATTAACAAAGGTTTTACAAAATATACTGCTGTTGATGGCATTGCTCCGTTGAAACAAGCAATTATCAATAAATTCAAAAATGACAACGGTTTGGAATACAACGCGAAACAAATTTTAGTTTCATGTGGCGGCAAACAAAGTTCGTTTAATTTAACACAAGCTCTTTTAAATGCAGGTGATGAAGTGATTATTCCTGCACCGTATTGGGTTTCATATCCTGATATGGTTTTGCTTGCCGACGGCGTGCCTGTCATTATTGAAACCACGCAAGCGCAGAATTTTAAAATTACGCCGCAGCAACTACGCGCCGCGATTACCGAAAAAACCAAGTTAATTTTTATCAACAGTCCGTCGAATCCTTCTGGTGCGGCATATTCGCTCGAAGAATTAAAAGCGTTGGGTGATGTACTTGCCGATTTTCCAAACATCATCATTGCAACCGATGATATGTATGAGCATATTCTTTGGGAAGGCAAAAAATTTGTGAACATTTTGAACGCGCATCCTGAATTTTATGACCGCACAATTGTGATGAATGGCGTGTCGAAAGCGTATTCGATGACAGGGTGGCGAATTGGTTATGCGGCGGGAAGTGAACAATTGATTGAAGCCATGTGTACGATTCAATCACAAAGCACCTCAAATCCGACTTCGATTTCACAATATGCCGCACTTGCCGCGTTGAATGGTGACCAAAGTTTTATTGCTGAAATGGGCAAAGAATTCAAAAAACGTCATGACTTTGTGGTGGCAGAATTGAACACCATTGATGGTGTGGAATGTATTCCAACTGACGGCACGTTTTACGTTTTCCCAAACATCGAAAAATTGTTAGAACGTTTAGATGGTATCGATGACGATTTGGCGTTTTCAGATTATTTGATTGAAAAAGCAGGTGTGGCACTTGTACCTGGTTCGGCATTTGGCACGGCGGGGCATATTCGGTTATCGATTGCGACCAGTATGGAGAATCTTAAAAATGCGTTAGCACGCATTAAAAATGCTGTTTCAAAATAGGAGATGTCAATGTCTAAACCGAATTTTTTAGAAATTGCCAAAAGCATATTTTCCGCCGCAATTGGCGTGCAAAGTAATAAAAATCGTGAGCGTGATTTTCAGCAAGGTTCACTTTCAGCTTATGTGATTGGTGGCGTTATTTTTACGCTCACTTTTATTGGCGTGATTGTGTTTGTTGTTTCACTTGTGTTGTAACGTGAAATTACTCTCGCTAGACACCTCAACCCATGCTTGTTCGGCTGCCTTATTTATTGATGGCGAAATTTCTGAACGTTTTGAAATCACGCCCAAAGCACACACCAAATTATTATTGCCGATGATTCAATCCTTGCTTGCTGAAGCGGAATTGAAATTAACGCAACTTGACGCGCTCGCTTTTGGTTGTGGACCTGGTTCATTTACAGGTTTACGAATTGCAACGGGCGTTGTGCAAGGTTTGGCGTTTGGCGCAGATTTACCTGTGGTGCCTGTTTCGACGCTGGCGGCATTAGCGCAAAATTTTTCGCAAGACTTATCTTTTGTTGCGATGGATGCGCGAATTGGTGAAATTTTCTGGGGTATTTATCAAAAAAATACTGATGGTTTTGTGGAACTGATTGGCAAGGAAGCGGTTTTACCTGTTTCACAAATTCAATTCCCAAAACAATCTGCAATCGGTATTGGTTCAGGTTGGCGTGTTTATGAAACGGAATTAGTCGAAAAAACACATGGCTTGATTTCACAAATTGAAAGTGATGCGCTGCCACACTCAAGCCTAATTGCAAAATTAGGCGTTTATGGTTTTGAGCAGGGAAGGGCGGTTGCGGCTGAATTCGCACAACCTGTTTATTTACGCGATAAAGTCGCGCAAACTGAACGTGAACGCGCCGTTGCAAAAATGGATAAATCATGAGCTTTAATGGATAATGCGCCCTAATTTTTAGACTATTTGTAACAAAATGAAAAAACAACTCGAAATCCTTATTTCTCAAGCTGTAAAAACTTTAAAAGAGCAAAACGTTTTAGCCGACGATTTAAATCCGACTGTTCATGTCGAACGTACCCGTGACATAGCGCATGGCGATTTTGCAACCAATATCGCGCTAATGCTCGCAAAATCAGCCAAAACCAATCCTCGCCAATTGGCTGAAAAAATTATTGACGCATTGCCAACGAATGAAGCGATTTTGAAAGTTGAAATTGCGGGGGCAGGTTTTATCAATTTCTTTATGAATCCCAACGCACAATATCAGGTGATTCAAGACATTCATGATGCTGGTGAGAAATTTGGTTTAAGTCAAATCGGTGCAGGTAAAAAAGTTCAAGTTGAATTTGTGTCAGCCAACCCAACAGGACCTTTGCACGTTGGACATGGACGTGGCGCGGCTTATGGTTCAGTGGTTGGCAATTTATTGACCGCAACAGGTTTTGACGTTCACCGTGAGTATTACGTCAACGATGCGGGGCGACAAATGGATATTTTGGCAACTAGCGTTTGGTTGCGTTATTTAGAAGCCTGCGGCGAAACATTTACTTTTCCAAGCAATGCGTATCGTGGCGATTATGTGCGCGATATTGCTCGAAAATTAGTCGAAAAATACGGTAAAAAATTGGCTCATTCAGGCGAAATCGTTTTTGCAAATTTACCGCTTGATGAACCCGAAGGCGGCGACAAAGAAATTTATATCGATGCACTAATTTCACGCACAAAAGAATTGTTAAATGCGGACTATCGTGTTGTTTTTGACACAGGTTTAAACGACATTTTAGACGACATCAAAGACGATTTAGCAGAATTTGGTACGACCTATAATCAATGGTTTTCAGAACGTTCACTCATGGACGACGGTTCAATTGAAAAAGCCTTAGCGATTTTAAAATCGAACAATTATCTGTATGAAAAAGACGGTGCGATTTGGTTTAAATCAGGCGAACTCGGCGATGAAAAAGACCGTGTTGTAATTCGTGATAACGGTCAACCCACTTATTTTGCATCGGATATTGCGTATCACTGGAACAAATTAGAACGCGGTTTTGATACGTTAATCGACATTTGGGGCGCAGACCATCATGGCTATATTCCGCGCGTGAAAGCGGCTTTAACTGCTTTGGGCGCAGATGCGACGAGGTTAAACGTTTTACTCGTTCAATTTGCCAGTTTGTGGCGCGGCGAAGAAAAAGTGTCGATGTCTACGCGCTCTGGTGAATTCGTGACATTACGCGAATTACGCGACGAAGTGGGCAAAGATGCGGCACGTTTTTTCTATGTGATGCGTCGCAGTGAGCAACACATGGATTTTGATTTAGAACTCGCAAAATCGAAATCAAACGAAAATCCTGTTTTCTACGTTCAATATGCCCATGCGCGAGTTTGCAGTGTTTTTCGACAACTTGGCGAAAAAGGTTTTACGCAAGATGTGTCGCTCGGCATGGCAAATTTAGCTGAATTAAATGCTGAACATGAAACCGCTTTATTAACCACATTAGCGCGTTATCCCGAAGTGATTGAGCGTGCGGCAATACAATATGAACCGCATTTGCTCATTAACTATTTGCGTGAATTGGCAACCGATTTTCATACTTATTACAACGCACATCAATTCTTAGTCGAAAGCGACACCTTGCGAAATGCACGTTTAAATTTAATTTCTGCTGTGCGACAAGTTTTGCAAAATGGCTTGGCGTTGCTAGGCATTAGCGCACCTGAAGCGATGTAAATGGCTAATCAAAATTATCAAAATCGCAACAAAAATCGTAAACGTCCTGCTCAATCATCGGATGGAGCGTTTCAGTGGATGCTCATTACTGGATTGTTAATCGGGTTAGTGGTTTTTGCCGTCTATTTAAAAGGTACGGGCATGAAAAAAATTAAACATCATTTGCAACAACATCCAATTACTGCACCCATTGCCCAAATTGCTATACCTGCTAATGCTGTTTCAACAAATTTATCACCTGAAACCATTGAAAAACTTGAGCAACAACCAGATGTGCAGTTACCACCTGAAGCGGTAAGTGAATTAGAACGCGACGTGCCACAGTTTGATTTTTATACGATTTTGCCAGAAAAAGAAGTTTTAGTGCCTGAACATGAAATTATCACTCGTGTGCGCGAAGAACAGGCAACGCAGCCTACACAAGCTGTGCCAACTGATACGACTGATGTAACGACTACAGATAGCGTTGAAGAGTCGCAAGTTACTAGTCCTGCAAAATCTTCCGTGACATACATGATGCAAGCGGGGTCATTTAAAAACTCTGCTGATGCTGAAAAAATGCGAATGTCTTTAGAAGCAATGGGCATTGACGCAAAAATTGAACGCGCAAAAGTGGGCGAGACAATTTACCATCGTATAAAAGCGGGACCTTATACACAAATGAGCAGTGTCAGTAACATTCGAGCGCGACTAAAACAAAATGGCATTGATGTTATTGTCACAGAAACAGGCGGGCGTTAAATACCCTTCAACCATAACTTTATGACAAGGTGGCGAAATGTTTAAAAAATTAGGTTTAGTTCTTGTGATGGGAAGTCTTTTAACTGCCTGTGCAACCAGTCCAACAGGGCGCAATCAGCTTATTTTCATGCCTGACACACAAATGAATCAAATGGGTTTACAAGCCTTTGATCAAATGAAAAAAGAAAAGCCTGTTAATCAAAGTCCGCAATTCAATCAAACCGCACAGTGTATTGTCACTCAACTAACTCGCGGCATGGGACAGAATTGGGAAGTCGTGGTTTTTGAGGATAAAACGTTGAATGCGTTTGCTTTGCCTGGGGCAAAAATTGGTGTTCACACTGGCATGATGCAATTGGTTGATAATCAAGACCAACTCGCAGCTGTTTTAGGTCATGAAGTCGGACACGTTATTGCACGGCACAGCAATGAACGTGCCTCGCAAGAAACACTAATGCAACAAGGCATGGGAATGATCCAAAACACAACTTATGGTCAAAATCCGCTTATCATGGCGGGTTTAGGTTTAGGCGCACAATATGGTGTTTTAATGCCTTATAGCCGCACGCACGAAAGCGAGGCGGATATGATTGGTGTCGATTTAATGGCAAAAGCAGGCTTTAATCCACAAGAAAGTGTCACGTTGTGGCAAAAAATGGAACAAGCCTCGCAAGGCAATCAACCGTCAGAATTTTTATCAACCCATCCTTCACACGCAACGCGAATCAAAGAGCTACAAGCCCACATGCCAAAAGCCTTAGATCTTTATAAACAAGCACAAACTGCTGGCAAAACGCCAAATTGCCGTTAGTTTTTTCATTTACGTTGAATTTTTTGCTTTAATTAAGGGCATTTTTTATGGCAGCCAACGACTTACAATTTAATAGTCTCATCAATAACTTGATAAAAGACGGCTTGCTCACTGCCGCTGATGCACAAAAACATTATCAAGATTCACAAAAAAAAGGTCTGTCGCTAATCAATTATTTGGTTACGCAAAAAATTATCAGTTCCTCACTCATTGCATCGAAAATTTCTATTGAATTTGGCTTGCCATTTTTTGATTTACACGCTTTTAACATGAAATTATTGCCGCAAGAAGCCATTAGCGTTGCACTAATGCAAAAACATCATGTTTTACCCTTGATGGTGCGTGGCGTGACGTTATTTGTAGCAATTTCAGATCCGCGAAGTTTTCAAGGTTTTGACGAAATCAAGTTTAATAGTCGGTTAAATCCTGAACCTGTCTTAGTTGAAGAACATAAGTTAGCCAAAGCTATTGATGAAATTGTCGAAGCTGCTGATACGACAATGACAGATTTGCTCGATTCAGATTTAGATAACGTTGATATTTCCACCAGTGGTGAAGAGGGTGCAACGACGGCGACGGCAGGTGATGAAGATGCACCAATTGTTCGTTTTGTGAATAAAATTTTGCTCGATGCCATTAAAACAGGCGTTTCAGATATTCATCTTGAACCGTATGAAAAAGTATTTCGTATTCGTTACCGTTCTGATGGAATTTTGCATCAAATTGCCGCTCCGCCTGCCAATATTGCCAATCGCATTGTGTCTCGTATTAAAGTGATGTCAAAAATGGATATTGCTGAGCGGCGCGTCCCGCAAGATGGGCGTATTAAAATGATTTTATCTAAAACTCGCGCCATTGATTTTCGGGTCAACACTTGCCCCACGCTTTTTGGTGAAAAAGTGGTGTTGCGGATTTTAGACCCGACAAACGCACAATTAGGCATTGAAAAATTGGGGTTTGAACCTGAGCAACAACGTTTGTTTTTAGAAGCGATTCATAAACCTTACGGTATGGTGCTAGTTACAGGGCCAACAGGAAGCGGTAAAACCGTAACGCTTTACACTGGGCTGAATATTTTAAATTCTCCCGAACGCAACATTTCCACGGCTGAAGATCCTGTTGAAATCACGGTTGAAGGTATTAACCAAGTCAACGTTAATCCCAAAGCGGGTTTAACGTTTGCCACCGCGTTACGCGCTTTTTTACGGCAAGATCCTGACATTATCATGGTTGGTGAGATTCGAGATTTAGAAACCGCTGAAATTGCTGTTAAAGCCGCGCAAACGGGACATTTAGTTTTATCCACTTTGCACACCAACGACGCGCCACAAACCCTCAATCGTTTAATGCAAATGGGCATTCCGCCTTTTAATATCGTGTCAGCAGTGAATTTGATTATGGCACAACGATTAGCACGGCGTTTGTGTGAAGCCTGTAAAACACCAACGCAATATCCGCCTGAATTTTTATTACAAGCGGGGTTTAAAAAAGAAGAAATCCCTCAATTACAATTATTCAAAGCAGTCGGTTGTGAGGCTTGTACAGGCGGATACAAAGGACGAGTGGGCATTTATCAAGTAATGACATTGAGCGAAAAAATGCGGGCGTTAATTTTAGAAGGTGGCAATACGATGCAACTTGCCGAACAAGCAGCAGCAGACGGTATCAACGATTTGCGTCGCTCAGGGCTAAATAAAGCCAAAATGGGCTTAACGAGTTTAGAAGAAATTGACCGTGTCACCACTGAAAATTAACAGGCTAAATGATGGCGGATTTAAAAAAAAGAAAACTTGTTAAAGATAAGCCTGTTATTAAAGAATACGAATTTATTTGGACAGGCAAAGATAAAGCGAGGCGTAACGCGACAGGTACAACGCTTGCGCCAGATGAAAAAATGGTGCGAGCTGAATTACGCAAGCAAGGAATTAACGTTGTTAGCATTAAGAAAAAACCACAATCGCTTTTTAGCAAACGCGCTCAAAAAATCACCCCCGCTGATATTGCAATTTTTGCTCGGCAACTCGCCACCATGCTTAATGCAGGCGTGCCAGTTGTTCAGGCTTTAGATATTGTGGGACGCGGTAATGAAAATTTGAGTATGCGAGATTTACTTTTAATCATCAAAATCGATGTTGAAAGTGGAGATAGTTTGACGCAGGCGTTACGCAAACACCCGATGTATTTTGATGATTTGTTTTGCAATTTGATTGAAGCAGGTGAACGCGCAGGGGTTTTGGAATCTCTTTTAGAAAAAATCGCCACTTACAAAGAAAAAAGTGAGTCGATGAAGAAGAAAATTAAAAAAGCTCTGACTTATCCTGTGTCGGTGATTATTATTGCGTTTATTGTCACTGCGGTGCTGCTCATTTTCGTCGTCCCTGTTTTTGAAGATTTATTTAAAAGTTTTGGCGCGGATTTACCAGCGTTCACCAAATTAGTCATTGCGATGTCGAAATGGATGCAGAGTTATTGGTGGATTGTAGGCGGGATTATTACGGGTTTATGGTACACATTTAAATTTTTCAAAAAAAATTCTGAACCGTTTAATTATTTTTTGGATAAACAAATTTTAAAAACCACTGTTGTCGGTGTGATTATTACGAAATCCGCTATTGCACGGTTTTCACGCACTTTAGCAACCATGTCAGCTGCGGGCGTGCCATTAGTTGAATCGTTAGAATCTGCAGCAGGAACTTGTGGCAATCGCGTTTATAAAAATGCTGTGATGCAAGTACGCGAAGAAGTTGCGATTGGTCAGCGGTTACAATTTGCAATTCAAGAATCGGGCTTATTTCCGCACATGGTGATTCAAATGATTGCAATTGGTGAAGAATCAGGTGCGTTAGATGCGATGCTTTCAAAAGTTGCCGATTTTTACGAGGAAGAAGTTGATAATCTAGTCGATAATCTCAGCAGTTTAATGGAACCGATGATTATGATGATTTTAGGAATTTTAGTTGGTGGTTTAATCGTGGCGATGTATTTGCCTATTTTCAAACTGGGTTCAGCCATTCATTAAAATGCGTTGCACACATTCAATTTAAAACAGGAGAAAATTTTGAAATCGTTACATTTATTATTTGTTGTTTTGTCACTAGCGAGTTTTTTAGGTCGTGTGGCACTCTCACAATTTCGCCCAGAAATGATGCAATTAAAATGGGTCAATATCGCCCCACACGTTATTAGTAGTCTGTTGTTACTGACGGGGATTAGTTTAGCGTTCAACTATCCAGGTGATCATGGTTGGATTATCGCAAAATTGGTTGCGTTAATTGGCTTTATTGTTTTGGGGATTATGACATTAAAACGTACTGACATAACGCGCTGGTATGCGTTCGGTGGTGCGATGGTATTGTTTGCTTATATTCTCAAAGTAGCCGTCACAAAAACTATTTTTTAATTTATCGCGGGCAGACTTTTCAAAGACTGCCCTGCAAAATTGCCCGATAACTAATTATTCAACACGCCGCTTTGCCGCTCAATCTCTTGAATGTAACGCAAGACCGAAGATTCTGCACTTTGTCGCATTGCTAAAAATTTCACACCAACCAATTCTGCAAATTCACCGACTTTATGGGTTTCGATTTGTCGTTTCATCATAATTTCAAAACCGACTTCTACTGTGCCAAAACCTGGCATCACTAAATTCACTTTTTCGTAAATAGTGCCGCGTGTGAGAAAAAAGGAAAATTCTTCATGAAAATTTTTCATCGAAAAACCTGACAAACTGATGTCATGTAAGTTTAGGCAAATCAAATTTAACAAGCGTTCTTCAGGCTGCGGTGGATTTGCGGCGCGTTCTTCTTCAAGTTTTTGCCGCTCCATTTTGGCTTTGATTTTACTTTCCACTGACATTTTGCCATAGGCTTTAATAAATTCTTGTTGCTCTGCGACTAAATCGGCTTGAATCTGTGCCATCAATCCTTCCCGAATCAAGCCTATCGCATTTTTGTAGGCTTGTTTTTGTTCTAAATTCGCCTCTTCAGCGGGTTCTTTTAAAGTAACTTCACAAATACCTGGATTCATAATTGGCACATTCACGCGGTAGTATTCACGGCGGTTGTACCAATATAAAGAGTTTGGAATAGGGATTTGAAAAGCATCCTCTTTTTCATATTTAATCTTGATAACCTTATCAGCCGTGAATGCGACTTGAATGCCGTTAAATACGGTTGAAAATTTAGCGTGTGAATGCGTTAGCAATCGTTTATTTAGATGTTCAGAAGACCCATAATCCAAAATTAGGGTATTTTCCTTATGATTCACTGCGATGATAGCAGTTAGGACAGACTCTTTGCCGCCTAAATCGGCACTGACCATACATTTATTTTTTACGAGCAATGATAAATTGTTAATTATCATTGCCTTGTTGTGAAGCATTGCTGAATCGTCGTTATCCATCGTATTTCCAGTAAAATAGTTGTTTATTCGAAATTATTGTAAAAGATTTAAACTTTTTTACACAATCTTACAAATAGGGTATTTATGGGTTGGTTATTGTTAATGAGTGCAGGTTGCGTAGAGATTATTTTCGCGTTGAGTTTGAAATATAATCAAGGTTTCACGCAGCTCATCCCTAGTATAGTGACTGCTATATCGGGCGCAGGCAGTTTTTATTTACTCATGCTTGCATTAAAAACGCTCCCCCTTGGTACAGCATACGCCGTTTGGACGGGGATGGGCGCAGTAGGTGTTGCTATTTGCGGCATTTTTCTATTCAAAGAATCGGTTGATTTATATCGTTTATATTCTATTTTGCTTGTCATCATTGGAATTGCAGGTTTAAAACTTTCGGATAATTACTAATGTTACATTTAGTTTTTGAAATTTCCACTGAAGTGCTTGCGCGTTTGCCAAATCAAAACGCAGTCATTTTTTTAAATAACGCCGTTTTTGGCTTGCTTAAAAATTCTAAATGGCAAAATCAAATAGCAGAAATTGTGCCGTGTTATGTGTTACATGATGATTTAACATTGCGCGGCATTGAAATTTCCGCGCTGATTGACGGCGTTACCCCCATTGATTACCCGCAATTTGTGCATTTAACCATTGAAAATACCCCAATTCAAACATGGATTTAAATTTAACACCACATGGTTTTTTAATTTGTGTTGATGATTGGAACGAAACAATTGCCGTGCAATTGGCAACATTAAACGACATTGAATTAACGCCCGCGCATTGGGAAATTGTGCATTTTATGCGGGCATATTATTTAAAATTTCATTATCTGCCTAACACGCGCGTTTTTGTGAAAGCCGTTGCAAACCAATTTGGTACAGAAAAAGGCAATAGTCGTTATTTGCAACAGTTATTTCCGCAATCACCTTTAAAATACGCTTGTCTTATCGCAGGTTTGCCAAAACCGCCAACGTGTTTGTGATGGCAAATTTCTTTTATCATTTCAAAATCAATCACTTTTATGTCTAAAAATATCATTGTCGGCATGTCTGGCGGCGTAGATTCGTCCGTTACGGCATTAGTTTTACTTGAGCAAGGTCATAACGTCACGGGCTTGTTTATGAAAAATTGGGAAGAAGACGACGGCACAGAATACTGCACTGCGATGCAAGATTTAGCAGATGCACAACAAGTTTGTGACACGCTAGGCATTGAGCTGAAAACTGCCAATTTTGCTGCCGAATACTGGGACGAAGTTTTCGAGGTTTTTTTGTCCGAATTCAAAGCGGCAAGAACCCCAAATCCTGATATTTTGTGTAATAAGCACGTTAAATTTAAAGCCTTTTTACATCATGCCATTGAAGATTTAGGTGCAGATTTTATTGCCACAGGGCATTATGCACGAGTCGGTGAAAACAACGGCGAATTTCAATTACTCAAGGGGCTAGATCCTGCCAAAGAGCAAAGCTATTTTCTTTATACGTTAGGACAACAGCCACTTTCGCGCACCTTGTTTCCAATTGGACATTTGCATAAAACTCAAATTCGTGAAATGGCGCAAAAAGCAGGTTTTGCCAATGCTCGAAAAAAAGACAGCACAGGCATTTGTTTTATTGGCGAGCGTAAATTTAGCGAATTTTTGAAACGTTATCTGCCAACACAAGCAGGAGAAATGCGAACGCCTGAAGGTCAATATATTGGCAAGCATCATGGCTTAATGTATTACACATTAGGACAACGGCAAGGTTTAGGGATTGGTGGTGTCAAAAATGCGCCAGATGAACCTTGGTATGTTTTAGATAAAGACGTTGTAAATAACATTTTGATAGTAGGGCAGGGGCATGATCACCCGCTAATGCTACACAATTCGCTGATTGCTGAAAATATGGACTGGTGTAGCAATCGTGTGCCTACTGAAAAATTAACCTGCAAAGCTAAAACCCGTTATCGACAAGAAGATCAAGATTGCGTCGTTTTACCGCTTGAAAATGGACAGTATCAAGTTGTTTTCACGCAGCCACAACGCGCCATTACCGAAGGGCAATCAGTGGTTTTTTATCAAGGTGAAGTTTGTTTAGGTGGCGGCATTATTGAATCGAAAGCCAACATTTAGGCATTTTTCAAATAACAAAACGAGCAATCATGTTAGAAAATTCTTTTGTTGCCATATTTGTTTTTTCATTTATCGCAGTGGTTGCTGCGTTTTGCGCCTACAAAATGGGAAGACGTTTAGCGCGTATAGAAGCTGAAAAGCAATTACAAGCCCGTGAGCAACGCTTTCACAAATTACTCGAATCCACACCTGACCCAATGATTATTGTAGATGAAAAGGGTTTGATAAAAATTGTGAATCGTCAAGCAGAAATTTTTTTTGGTTATTCAAAAGAAGAGTTGTTGTTTCAACCAATAGAAATGTTAATCCCAGCGCAGTTTCGTGAAAAACACGTTGGTTTGCGTCAGCAATTTATGCAAAACGCCAAAAACAGACCGATGGGTGCAGGTTTAGCATTGACGGCACTTACTCGTGATGGACGCGAAGTGTTTATTGAACTGAGTTTGGGGTTCATTGAAATGGCAAATCAACCAATGGTTACTGCAACGTTGCGTGACATTAGCGAACGTAAACGTCTTGAAGCTGAAAATCGCCGTAATGAAATTCGCTTGTTTGACATTTTAAATATCAGTCCAATTGCAGTACACATTGCAATGAAAAAAATAGGGCAGATTATTTTTTATAACCGCAGTTACGCAGAGTTAATTAGTAACTTTGATGCAATCGGTGATACGCCGCAAACGTATTACGCAAATCCTCAAGATTATCAAGACGTTTTAGAAGAGTTGGAAAAAGGTAAAAGCGTTTTAAATCGGCAAATCGAACTCAAATTGCCAAATCGTGGTAAAACCTGGGTTTTAGGTTCTTACGCGATAATTGAATATCAAGATGAAGAGGCTATTTTGGGCTGGTTTTATGACATTACACAGCGAATTGAAACGCAACAAAAACTCTCACAACAAATTGAATTACAAAAACAAACTACGCAAGAATTAAACGCGATTTTTGAAGCAACCTCTTCGGGAATTGTGCGTTTGCAAAATCGAAAAATCGTTCGTTGTAATCATCGTACGGAACAAATTTTTGGTTATGATGCAGGCGAATTAGACGGTAAAGATACGCGCATTTGGTATTACGACGAGGTTGCTTATGAGCATGTGGGCGAACGTTCACAACAAGTCGTCATGCGTGGTGGAATTTATGAAGACGAATTGCAATACGTTAAAAAAGACGGCAGCTTATTTTGGTGTAGTGTTAAGGCGCAATTATTAGATTGCAATGATAGAAACAAAGGTATTGTTGCAGTCATTAGTGATTCCACAGAAAGGCATCAAACCACGCAAGCCTTACTTGAAGCTAAAGAAATTGCTGAAAGTGCGACCAAAATGAAATCGGATTTTTTGGCAAATATGAGCCACGAAATTCGCACGCCGATGAATGCCATTATTGGTTTAAGTCATTTAGTGATGAAAACCGACATGACCGATAAACAGCGCGAATATCTGAAAAAAATTCAAATTTCTAGCCAACATTTACTCGGTGTGATTAACGACATTTTAGATTTTTCTAAAATTGAAGCAGGCAAATTAACGATTGAAAAAATTGAATTCGATTTAGAAAGTGTGTTGACCAACATTTCACAACTGATTCACGATAAAGCGATTGAAAAAGGCTTAGAACTCATTTTCGATATTGCCCCAGACGTACCCAATAATTTAATCGGCGATCCGCTGAGAATTGGACAAACTTTGATTAACTTAGGCACCAATGCGATTAAATTCACTCAACAAGGCGAAATCAATGTGGTAATTCGCAAACTCGAAGAAACCGATGAAACCGTGTTAATTCGTTTTGCGGTAATCGATACGGGCATTGGTTTAAGTGACGAGCAAATTTCCAAATTATTTGAATCTTTCCAACAAGCCGACACTTCAACAACACGCAAATATGGTGGCACAGGTTTAGGACTTGCGATTTGTAAAAGTTTAGTGGAAATGATGGGCGGGCAAGTTGGTTTGAATTCAAAATTAGGCAAAGGGTCTGAATTTTGGTTTACCGTGCCACTTGGTAAAGGCACGCATCACGCTTTATTGCATTGTCCTGATTTGCGTGGCAAACGGGGTTTAGTCGTCGATGACAATGAAAATGCTCGCACTGCAATTGCTCATTTACTGTTATCTATGTCTTTTGAAATTGATGAAGTTGATTCTGGCAAAGCGGCACTTGAAGCAGTGCAAAAAGCGTTACATGAAAACACGCCTTATGATGCGATATTTTTAGATTGGCAAATGCCAAATATGGATGGAATTGCAGTAGCAAAGCACCTACAAAACATGGGGTTATCCTCAACACTAAAAATGTTTTTGATTACTGCTTACGGACGTGAAGAAGTGTTAAATCATGCACTAACAGTTGGTTTTGATGAAGTGTTGCTCAAACCTGTAACCGCTTCGATGCTTTTTGACAGTATGACAAGGGCATTTGAACAAACACCATGCCAAAAATTGACCGTGAACAATTATGTCAAAGTGCAAGATTTATCCAGCATTGTTGGAGCGCAAATTTTAGTCGTTGAAGACAATCAAATTAACCAAGAAATCGCACAAGAATTACTCGAAAGCGAGGGTTTTAAAGTGGATATTGCTGAAAATGGACAAATCGCGCTCGAAAAAGTGCAGCAAAAGAATTACAACGTAGTGTTAATGGATATGCAAATGCCTGTAATGGACGGTGTAAGCACGACAATTGAAATGCGTAAATTAGCACAATTTGACAAGTTACCTATTATTGCTATGACCGCAAATGCAATGATGCAAGATAAAGAAAATTGCCTTGCAGCTGGTATGAATGATCACATTGCAAAACCCATTGAACCCGAAGATTTGTGGGCGAAATTACTCAAATGGATAAAACCGCTTCATAATTCAGCATTAGAAACAGCCCATCAGATTACGAATCAGCAAATTATGATTCCGACTGAAATTGAAGGTTTAGACAGCGAATTAGGATTGCAGCGTGTGTTAAATAAACGTGAATTTTATGTATCAATCTTAAAAAGTTTCGCTAGCACGCAAGTTAATACACTTTTGCAAATTGAAATCGCGCTACAAAAAAATGATTTTGATAGTGCCTACCGTTTAGCTCATACGTTAAAAGGGCTGCTCGGCAATATCGGTGCAACTGCTTTGCAAACACAAGCCATTGAAATTGAAGCGTTAATTAAAAATCATGGCGCATTTGAAAACATTGCACCAAAATTGAAAACGATTGAGCCAACTTTGAGCGTGCTAATTATGAAATTGCGAGATTATTTACAATTAAACAATGAAGTGAAATCTATCGATTGACCATGACGCGCTTGAAATTATTGAAACAAGCTGCACGTACATAACAAATTTATGTTTAATGTTTCAAAATGCGTTTCAATGAAACATTAAATATGTTTCATTGAAACAAACAAGGCGTTAGGTTCACTTCTAAAAATAGCTTTTTACTTAATTATATCAACGTGTTAATCTGCATTTGCAAATTTGGCACAATGCCTGCAATCATGACAACGACAGAGGAGAAAAACGCAAATCGTAATAGCCTGCTCAACAATCTCATCAAAATCAATTTTATTTTTCTTGGAGTAGTGAACATGTTTAAACAATTATTCGACCCCGCGACTTGGACTTACACCTATTTAATCGCCGATGATAAAACAAAAGAAGCGGCATTTATTGACCCTGTGAATACACATTTGGATACCTATTTACAGTTGTTAAAAGAAAACGGTTTGAAATTGGTGTATTCATTTGAAACGCACGTTCATGCTGACCACATCACCGCAAGCGGTTTGTTACGTCAACATACGGGTGCGAAAACTTGCGTGAGTAAGTTTGGTGGCGCGAAACTCGTTGATATTGAAATTGCTGATGGCGATGTTTTTATGTTAGGCGACGAAAAAATTAAAGCGATTCCAACACCAGGTCATACACCAGGTTGTACTTCATTTTTGTGGCGCGATCGAGTTTTCACAGGCGATTCACTTTTTATTGGTGGTTGTGGTCGCACAGATTTTCAAGGCGGCGATGCGGGCGCGTTGTATGATGCAATTACGCAACGTTTATTTACGTTGCCAGGTGAAACGCTGGTTTATCCAGGTCACGATTATCAAATGCGTTGGGTCAGTAACATCGAACAAGAACGCACCACAAATCCTCGTCTAGCAAACAAAACTCGCGAACAATTCATTGAAATTATGAATAATTTGAATTTGCCAGCACCACGTTTGATTGACCAAGCCGTGCCAGCTAATCGTTATTGCGGTTTAGATGAAAATGAACGTGTACAAGCGGTTGAACGTCGTGAAAGTGACGCTGATGTATTTTGTATGATGCAAGGTGGCGACACGACTGGCGCGGATTTAGTTTCAATGGCAAAGCAACATATCACGGAGGTGAATGCTGAAATTGCCCGTAAATTACTTGCCGAAGGCAACATTACACTCATCGATACACGCGAAGAAAGTGAGTTTGCCGCTGGTCATATTGATAACGCGATTTTAATTCCACGCGGGACTTTAGAATTTAAAATTAGCAATGTGCCTGAACTTTCGGACAAATCAAAAGCTGTGTTAATTTATTGCCGCACAGGCGGACGTTCTGCACTCGCCGCGCAAACGTTAAACACTTTAGGCTACACCAATGTTTTATCGTTGGCAGGTGGTTTTGAAGGTTGGAATAAATAACAAAACGTAGGGGCAGGTTCAAAACCTGCCCTGCAATTCGCAAAATATTGCATTTTGAAAATTGTGTGTATTGAAGGACGGGTTTAGAACCCGCCCCTACAAAATAAAAATAATGAGGGCATAAAAATGACACAGCATTACAAACTTTTAATTGTTGGCGGTGGTGCGGCGGGAATGTCCGTTGCCAATAATATGCGTCGGCAAAATAAAGAAATTTCAATCGCCGTTATCGAACCGAAAGAAAAACATTACTATCAAGCGGCATTCACGATTATTGGCGGTGGTGAATCAACACTTGCCAAACATACGCGCAACGAAGCTGATTTATTTGGTAAAAATATCACTTGGATTAAAGAATACGCCGATACATTCCAGCCTGAAGCCAACACGGTTACGCTCAAAAATGGTGATGTGGTTAGTTATGATTACCTTGTGGTTTGCCCTGGTTTTCAAATGGATTGGCACAAAATCGCAGGACTGAAAGAAACACTTAACAAAAACGGCGTATGCAGCAATTATTCACCTGAAACTGTTGAATATACTTGGGAATGTATTAAAAATCTTAAGGAAGGCAGAGCGTTATTCACTCAACCTGTAATGCCAATTAAATGTGCTGGTGCGCCACAGAAAATCATGTATATGGCAGCAGATAGATTCCGCAAAAAAGGCTTGAAAGACAAAATCAGCGTGGAATTTTTCAACGTCGGTGGTGCAATGTTTGGGATTCCATTCTTTGCAAAACCATTGGCAAAAATCGTTGAAAGCTACGGGATTAAAACGCATTTTGCACATAATTTAATTGCAATTGACGGCGAAGCCAAAACAGCAACGTTTGAAGTCAAAGATGCGGACGGAAATGCAAAACAAGTCGTTGAAAAATTTGACATGATTCACGTCACACCACCACAAAGCGCACCTGACTTTATTAAAACCAGTCCGTTAGCAAACGCAGATGGGCGAACTGACGTGCATCCGAACACGTTGCAACACAACAAATATCCTAATGTTTTCGGTTTAGGTGATGCGGCATCAACCACTAATGCGAAAACAGCAGCGGCAGTTCGCAAACAAGTGCCTGTTGTCGTGGATAACATTTTGCATTTGATGAAATCTGAAGCGTTATCACCAAAATATGACGGTTACGGCTCATGTCCTGTGGTCGCATCGCTCAATACGGTGATGCTTGCTGAGTTTGGTTATGACGGCAAAATCACACCGTCATTCCCATTCTTAGATCCACGCAAACCGCGTTGGATTTGGTGGATTGGTAAAACGATTGGTTTCCCGTGGATGTATTGGGATTTGATGCTGAAGGGAATTCGTTTCGACATTCCACACAAAGCGAGTTATGCCGAAAAATTTACTAAAAGCGAATAGAGTAGTTTTTACTGCCGAATAGGCAGCTTAGAAATTGGATGTACTAGGATTTGATGATTAAAGACATTCAATCAATGTTTTCTGCCGAATAGGCAGCTTGAAGTTTTATCGAAAACGACTGACCTCAACACTGGCAAGCGACAATCTTTTGTCGCTTGCCATTCACCTGAAAATGCCCTATGTCATTCTTTCCAATTTTTTCTTGGCTAAAAACCTATCGCCGTGCTGATCTCAATGGCGATTTATTCGCAGGCATTATCACCGCAATTTTGCTTGTCCCTCAAGGCATCGCTTACGCATTACTCGCAGGTTTGCCGCCTGAGTTTGGTTTATATGCGAGCATTTTGCCGCCGCTTTTTTATGTGTTTTTAGGTACAAGCAGAACAATGTCTGTAGGACCTGTTGCAGTTGCAGCGATTATGATTGCAGCGGCTTTAACTTCTCCTGCTGTTAGTGCGTTAGGAAATACGACCCAAAGCGCGATGATTTTATCAGCGCAAACAGGTGTGATGATGCTAATTATGGCGGTTTGTCGTATGGGGGGATTGGTGAATTTTATCAGTCATCCTGTTTTAACGGGTTTTACCAGCGGCGCGTCAATCCTCATTATCGTTAGTCAATTACCCAAAACATTCGGCTTAAATACGCCGAGTTGTTCATTCGATTTAGGGTGTTATGAGCAATATATACAAAACGCGAATTTTATTGCTTTAGGAATTAGCGTAGGGGTTTTTGCCTTGTTGTTATTCTTCGCAAAACCTTTGCCAGCGTTGCTCAAAAAAATAGGCGCGTCAAAAGTGTTAATTACCGCTGTGAGTAAATGTGGCGGGTTAATTAGCGTGGCAATTACCACATTTGCCGTCAGTCATTGGCATTTAGTCGATCAACATATTGCTGTGGTGGGTTTTGTACCAACAGGTTTTCCTGCATTACATTTTGATTTCTTCGATGTTGAAAAATGGAAGGTTTTATTTCCCTCTGCAAGTTTTATCGCCTTAATTGCTTATGTTGAAAGCATTGCGATTGCAAAAGTGGTTGCCAATTTACGCAATGAAAAGATTTCACCTAATCAAGAATTAGTGGCTTTAGGTGTCGCGAATATCGCATCAGCCATTTCAGGCGGAATGCCTGCCGCAGGTGGTTTAAGTCGCACAATGGTGAATTTTGCAGCGGGAGCTTATACGCAAATTGCGACGGTGGTTGCCACTATTATTTTGACGCTTGCGGTCATGTTTTGTAGCGAATGGTTTTACAACATTCCTAAAGCCACGCTTGCAGTCATCATTTTGATGGCGATTTTACCTCTGGTAAAACTTCGTAACATTTTGCACACATGGCATTACGACAGAGGTGACGGAATTGCAGAACTGGTCACATTGCTTGGTGTGTTAGCGTTAGGGATTGAAGAAGGTATTATGTTGGGTATTTTCCTAACCTTCATTAGCCATGTTCGCAAAGCAAGTCGTCCACATATTGCTGTGGTGGGTAGATTGCCAAATAGCAAACATTTCCGAAACATCAAACGTCATAAAGTGGAAACGTGGGAAAACTTATTGCTCATGCGAATTGATGAAAATATCACGTTTGCCAACATCAATTTTGTTGAAGAATTTATCGAAAATGAATTGCGAAATGCACCGAAAACTCAGCATATCGTTCTGATTTTTACATCGGTAAGCGACATCGATATGACCGCAATTGAAGCCCTAGAACAACTCAATCACAGTTTAAAAAATGTCAGTGTCACGCTCAATTTTGCGGAAGTAAAAGGCTTTTTGCGCGATAAATTAGAAAAAAGCGATTTATTTACCCATTTGAACGGACAAGTTTTCTTTGATGCTCAAGAAGCTGTAACAACGCTAGTGCCTGACTTATCTGAAAGCTAATCGCACCAGCGCGAGTTGTTTTTCTGGCTCAATCGTTTGATTGATTTGCTGTTTTAGATTTGCGTCAATTTCGTCGCAGTGACGCAAATACCAACTGATATGTTTTCGGGCAATTCTCACGCCCGCGCCTTTGCCGTAAAACGAATATAAACTTTCCAAATGCGCCGTTAAAACGCGATAAATTGCTAGTTTCGACGGCGGGTTCAATAATTCACCTCGCGTTAAAAAAGCGTGAATCTGCTCAAAAATCCAAGGATTTCCTTGTGCAGCTCTGCCAATCATCAGCGCGTCTGCGCCTGTTTTTTGCAACACAAATCGCGCTTTTTGCACGCTATCAATATCGCCGTTGGCAATGACTGGAATTTTTACCGCTTGTTTGATCTGCATAATGGTTTCATATTCGGCTTGCCCTTCAAATTTACAAGCTCGCGTGCGTCCGTGAATCGTTAATGCAGCAATGCCAGCATTTTCAGCAATTTGAGCAATGGTCAGCGCGTTTTTATTTTCTTTATCCCAACCTGTGCGAATTTTCAACGTTACAGGGACATTCACAGAATTAACCACTGTATCAAGAATACGTTTGACCAAATCTTCATCACGCAACAATGCTGAACCCGCTGCAACCGAACAAACTTTTTTAGCGGGACACCCCATGTTGATGTCGATAATTTGTGCGCCATTTTCGACATTAAAACGCGCAGCTTGGGCTAAATCGTGCGGATTGGTGCCTAAAATTTGTACCGAGCGCAATCCCGCATTTTCACTATATTGTGCGCGTAATAATGTGCGTTCGTGATTTCTCAAGGCAGGATTTGATGCAACCATTTCAGAAACAGTTAGTCCCGCGCCAAATTGCGTACAAATCTCCCGAAATGGTGCATCAGTAATGCCTGCCATCGGCGCGAGAATTAAATTATTGGGAAGTTTGAAATGGGCAATTTGCATAATCGTGATTTGTGTGAATGGTCAACCACTAAACCGTTATCGTGTTTTTAGTGAAGGTATGTTAAACATCGTCAAACCACTGCAAAATAATTTCTTCTTGAATTGCAGGTGATAAAACGGCGGCTTTTTCTATCAATTGGGCAAAGTTTGGCGTTGTTTGTTTTGCGTTTGAATGACTTAATGTGTTCATGTTGATTCCTTTTAGTTATCAATTTCGTTTGCCCACGGATATTCGATAAGCGGTTTGTGTCCGATGATTGTCATGGTTTTTACTGAGTACATAGAGTGCATACTAAATTTGGTTTTGGATTAGGATCTCCACCCAAATAACAAGGAGTAACGTTTGTGATAGCTAACATGTCTAAAATAAACAAAATTTCTGAAAACATCATAATGGACGGCAAAATAAAAGGGATTGCATACCAAAAGAAAACTTTAACATGGTAAAAAATCTTAAATAATCCAGTTATTTTGTAATCATTCACCATTTCTAAAGATGTCATAAGAAAATCAAGTCGTGTGTGATTTTCAGATTCGCTAAGTATGTCATTATATTTTTCGTGATATTCCTTTAAATTTTGATTTGCAGATGAGTTATTTTTTTTCTCTTCTTCTCTTAAAGTACGAATTAAATCTTTTAGCTTGTCCCCACATTCATTCAATTGAATTGAGCGTATGTCATATCTAGCTGTTCCATTCACCACGGAATAAACAATCACTGCAACAGCTAAAAATATCTGCATCATGTTAAGGACTTTAGGCATAAAGTGTAACTGAACGTCAGAGTTTTGAACTAATGGGATGAAAATTAGACCTAATGACAAAAATGTTGTCGTAAAAAATGAATATGAGCTTAATCGTTTTAAACGAGTTGAAGCATTAAATCTACAGCGTGCAGTAGTACGAGAACTATTTATTAGTTTTTTTAGAGGGTCGGTTTCAAATTTTTCCGTTGGTTCTAAACTGAACAGCCAAGAAAAAAATGGGCGTACTGAAAGAAAGTCAAAACTCATATTTCAATCTTTTTTGAAGGTTTAATTAAAATGTAGGCGAGAGTTTTTGCTCTCGCCCACTCGTTTTATAGAGATTACTTCGTCAACAAATAATCCAACCAAAGATTAGACAATTTCTCTTGCACGGTGTTTTGTTTTAAACGCGCATTCAAGTTCGGGAAATCAACTTTATCCAAATCTTGGTCTTGGTTGTAACACGAATAAACGAAGAACTCTTTGCCACTGTCTTTATCAACGTGTTTGCACAAACATTGAGCGCAAATGCCTTTCATCATGCACTGCATCGGCGAATTGATTGAACCCACCGCGTGATGCGCTTTCGTGAGATAGGGTTTCAACACGTCGAAACGTGCGTGTTTCACCGCGTCCATCATGCGGTCAGAACCAATCACAATTAAATGGTCAACATCTGCAAGCGAAATCGGTTGTTCACCCAATTCGCCTTTTGCGTAAGCGAGCATCGATTCCAAAATGTTACCGACAAAGGTTTTATCTTGTGGGCGTGAAGGTTCAAACGGCTGTTCACCTTGTCCGACAGACCAAACCACAACATCTGCCGCCGCTTCAACATCTTCGGCTTTGAAACGGTCTTGCGCCAAACGATAACCCGCGAAATACAACACTTTGTTTCCAGCGTTGCGTAAGGCTTTGCCGATTGAGAACAACACTGCATTGCCTAAACCGCCGCCTAATAATAAAACGGTTTGACCTGTTGGAATTTCGGTTGGCGTACCTGTTACGCCCATCAATACAACGGGGTCTCCGATTTTCCATGTCGCACACAAACGCGATGATGACCCCATTTCGAGCGCAATCAACGAAACCGTTCCCGCTTCTTTGTCCACTTCCGCGCCTGTCAACGCTAAACCTTCTGCGGCTAAAACTGTGCCTTCAACGGTCGGCGCAAACGCTTCGTAATTTTGCACACGGTAGAATTGACCTGCTTCAAATTTTTCTGCGGCAAACGGAGCTTTAATCACAATTTCCACAATCGTCGGCGTTAAACGGTTAATGCCCACAATCGTGGCTTTCAAACCGTCATCTAAGCGTTTGAAAAGGGCTTTTGCTGACGCATCACGTTCAATTTGTTGCGCGGGATTTAAGGTTGCAATTTCGTTTTCAAACAATTTTACGATATACGGATAACCATTTTTCGCACTCGCCATCGCTTTTACAACGTTTCCTGCATAAACAGGGTGGTTGTCACCGTAGAAACTAATGAATTTACCTTCTTTTTGATACGAAGTAAGCGGCGCAGGTTTGCTAATTTTTGGCATTTTTTCATCGTTTGACGCGACTAATTTAATATCACCATTTTCAAATTCTGGCTCGTAGCGTTGGAAAAACCATTTATCCATCACAAACGTGTCGGGATATTCGCTTTGATAAATCGTGTTTGGCGAAGTTCCCGCCGCAACGTACAAATTCCGCAACGGTACATTCACATCGGCTTTGGTTTGGGTGTTTTGGAAATCAACTGACACCAAATGTCCAAATTCATCGGCATTCGCACCAACTGGACTCATAAATTCAGCCAACGCAATGCCTTCTTCTAAGGCTTCGCTGATTTCTTCATGGTTTTGACGATATGCTGGCGCATCTTTAATGCCTTTGCGATAGAACAACGTCACAATCGATTCAAATCCTTCAACAATTTCATCTGAGTTTCTTGCCGATTATCAAACCAATCGTTGCTCCAAATACGAATAATTTTCCAACCTTTGCTTTCTAAAATGTTTTGTCGCCAAATATCATTTAAACGTGCAGACCAACCACTGTGATATTGCCTACCATCACATTCGAGACCACATAAATAAGTTTTATCATCTGCATTTCGTTTAACACCTAAATCAATCTTAAAACCACTTTCTCCAATTTGATAATCAACGTGATAATTTTGCGCTCTCAAAAAATTCGCAACATCTTCTTCAAAAAATGAATCAGGTTCAGCATCAGTTATTGATTGTGAAGATTTACCGCTCAAACTATTCAAAATGGTTTCTGTCATTTTTTTGTCTTTATCGCTAACGGTTCTGGCATAGCGCATATATTGCCAAAACCAATAACTTTCAGTCGTTTCACGCTGGCTTTCGTTTGAAATTGCATCAATGTTGAGTGATGTGTAAATGACCATGCCCAATTTAGCGCGTGTCACCGCTACATTTAGGCGTTTTCGACCTTTTTCTTTTCTTGAAATTGCGCCAAAGTTCCTTTTTATTCCATCATAAGCCGTCGAAAAAATAATTAAATCGCGCTCATCGCCTTGAACGTGTTCAACGCTTCGCACGAAAAATCCAACATCTTCGCCCTCTTTTGTCCGATTCCGTTCTAATTCAAGTCGTGCTAAAAATTCACTGTCTTGTTGTCCACGTTCAAAAAGCAAGTCGTCGATTAAATCTTTTTGTTTTACGTTCAATGTAATAACACCAAGTGATAATGTGTCCTGTCGCTTCCAAAGTTCTGCAATGCGTTCAACAACAGCTAAGGCTTCAGTCGGATTGGCACCTGCTTTTGCAGTGGCATTTTCAACAACATTCAATTCAATCGGTGACATAATGACGCTCGGACAAGTTCGATTGCTTACGGCAGCAATCAATTTTCCTTCGTAAAAAGCGTGATTTGAAAAATCGATAAGTTCTTTAAATTCTGAGCGGTAATGCACAGAGAGCATTGCATGATTTGGATTCCCTTTTTTAACAGCATATTCGGCGGCATCCAATAAACAATACTCACCATCAGCCGCAATCAGTCTGTTTTTATCGCCGCTATCATCGTCTTCATCTGTTTCTTCATCATCTGTATTTTCAATATCACCTGCACTAGCAAAAAAATCAGATGGCGGCATTTGTTGACTGTCGCCCGATAAAAAGGCAGTTTTTGCACGGTACAAAATCGGCAAAGCATCTGCCATAAACATTTGCGAGGCTTCGTCAATAATAACCAAATCGTAAAGATTCGGACTTAATTCTAAAACTGCACTAACACCTTCGGGATTTGTCAGCAAAACGGGTTGCAATTGATGAACAAAATCAAAACCTGCTGTGTAAAGTTTTCTAAGCGTTGTTTTAGGCGCATTGTTTGATTTTTTGAGGCGTAATAAATTTAAGTCTTGTAATGTGTTTCGTGCGTGAACTCGCTGTGAATACTTACTCAAAATATCCTTAACATCTTGATTTCGTTTTTCAGTTAGCATTTTTTCTAACTTTTTCTTTCTATCTTTAAAAGCAAATTTTGAAATATCACCTTGTTTTACTAAATCATCGAGCCACGATTGAAAACAAAAACACTCGATAATTTTTTGCCAATGTTCAATTTCCTCAAGCGCATTATGAAAAAGAAAATTTAATGCAATTTGTTCATTCAGTTTATTTTTTATAAACAAAACTTGGTCAATCAAACCGCTAGATTCTTTTAAACGTAAATACTCGTTAATCTTCTTATTATTCCGAAGTTCAGCTAATAAAGAATCTGTATAAATTTTTGAAAACCATTCATTTAGTTTTTGTGTACTACTTGCCAAATAACGAAAGGTTTCATGCGATTGTCTATTTTTAGGAGTAAGAAAACTTTCATAACTTTTAATCGCCCAGTCGTGTTCTGCCAGCCACGCATTATGTGGAGCGTAAAAGTCACTATCGTTGTTTTCTAAGGATTGAGCTAATCCGTTCAATTGATTGATAAGACCGCGTAATTCGGCTGGATTTTTTGGTAATTTTTCAAGATTTTGGTAAGGATTTTGAGGGTAATTACAGCTTTGATATTGTTGTAAAAATTCATTGGCTTCTTGTAACAATGTCTGTAATTCTCTTTGAGAATCTGGTAGCCATTGTTGTGATTGCATGGTTTTTTGATACAGCCGATTAAATTTGCCATACGCATTGATGTCACTTTGTGTTAATTGATGTAATCTAGCTTTCAAATTTCCGTAGTTAGGATGTTTGCCGTTTTTATTTTCACCAAGTAACGCATTGATTTTATCTAAAACTACTTCATGTTCAATTAACGAATTACTCGTTTTATTTCGTTGATAAGTAAGTTCAGAATAATCAGGGAAATTGTTTTCTATTTCTCGAATACTTTTGATAATTCGCATTCGGTCATTTTGGGGGTCTTCAATTAACTGAACTAAATTTCCTAAACCATTTGCACTTAATCGCTTACGAATAACTTCTAACGCCGCTTTTTTCTGACAAACAACAAGCACTTTCTTTTTATTTGCTATAGCATCGGCAATCAAATTTACGATAACTTGTGATTTACCTGTACCTGGCGGGCCTTGTAAAACCATCAAATTAAATTTGCGTGTGTTCCAAACTACAGACTCTTGGCTGTGGTCATAGTCTGTAACTAGCCATTTTTCGTTATCGTTTGGTTTTAAGGCATTTTTTTGATTTTTTACTGGTTGAACAGGTTTTAAAAAACAATCTAAAACGCGATTGCTCATGCCATTTTCCAGTTGTTCGGCAAGTTTATCTAAGTCATCAAGCAATGCTTGACCTTTAAATGGAACGTAGCCTAAAACGGCACAGGATAAAACACGCGCTTTTTGTAATGGTTCTTTTAATTTTTCTTTATCTGGAATGGGGTGAATTTTTTGAACATCAAATTCGCTGTTGCAGTTTCGCCAAGCGGATAAGGCTTGTTTAGTTTCTTTTTCTATCGTGTCGAAGGTTAAATTTTCGCTATTGTCCCAATTTAAATGTACACCCGTTTCGTAATTTAGCCACGTTTGAAAAATTCGATTTAATTGCGGTTCTAACGGGTTACGGTCTTCGTCGGTAGCGCGTTCAAAAATAATTGAATCCGCCGTAATTTTGCAGGTTATCGCCCACAAAAATAACGGGGCAAATTGATAACGGCTTGCTTCTGTCACATGAACAAAAGGAAAACCTAAATAAAAACTTAATTGCCCTGTCGCATGAAAATAATCATCTGATTCATTTTTGATTTTTGTGCATTTCGCTAAATTTTTCTTTAGTGCGTTTGAAATTTTTATAGGTTTTGGAGATTCTGAAAGTAACGTTTTTAAAATTTCAAGCGGCTGGACTTGCTTTTCTAATTCTAAAATTTCAGGTTTAACTAAATTTGTAATGTCTTCGCGGTAAGCTGTAGGTGTGAATTTTAATAACGGATTTCGTGAAATAAGACGAGTTACATAATGTTGGCGATGGTTTTTTAAAATGTCAGTGGCATTCATAAAACTATCTCGTAAAAATAATGGCAACTAATGCACTTAAACCGATAAATTGAATAATACAAAAACCAAGCAGCCATTTCAGAAGTGAATGTATTTTTTGGTTTTCTTGCGCGACAATTGCTTTCATGTTTGCAGGTGATACTGATTGCCTTAAATTATCAACTCGCTCCAGTAGCTTAGTTTCTGTGGCGTATATTGATTTATTTAAAATAAGTTCAATTTCTTCTACTGAAACTTGTTTTAAATTGCCAATGCGTTCTATAACATCAGTTTTTGTGGTTGTTACTGATTTTTCAATGCCTGCATTGCTTTCTAGTAATTGTGAAAATAGCTTATTTAAAAGATTTTCAATATCTGCTATGGAAACTTGTTTTAAATTGCCAATGCGTTCTATGACATCAGCTTTTGCAATTTCACCTGATTTTTCTAGTTCTTTGCTATTTTCTAGCAATAACCACAGCAACGATGGAAATATATCGTGTTCTGATATATTGCCGTTTTCTAAATTTTTTACAGCAGGTGACAATTTTTCTTCAATTTGCTTTAGCACAACATTTTTATTCATAACTGACCTTCAAAACTAAAAAATTTAAAAATAACGAACGAAATTTTATTGAAATTTCGTTCGTTTAAGTAGTAAAACCTACTTCGTTAACAAATAATCCAACCAAAGATTAGACAATTTTTCCTGCACGGTGTTTTGTTTTAAACGCGCATTCAAATTCGGGAAATCAACTTTATCCAAATCCTGATCTTGGTTGTAACACGAATAAACAAAGAACTCTTTGCCGCTGTTTTTATCAACGTGTTTGCACAAACATTGAGCGCAAATGCCTTTCATCATGCACTGCATCGGCGAATTGATTGAACCGACCGCGTGATGCGCTTTCGTGAGATACGGTTTCAAGACATCAAAACGCGCGTGTTTGACCGCTTCCATCATTCTGTCAGAACCAATCACAATTAAATGGTCAACATCAGCCAGCGAAATCGGTTGTTCACCCAATTCACCTTTTGCGTAAGCGAGCATCGATTCCAAAATGTTACCGACAAAGGTTTTATCTTGTGGACGTGAAGGTTCAAACGGCTGTTCACCTTGTCCAACTGACCAAACCACAACATCTGCCGCCGCTTCAACGTCTTCGGCTTTGAAACGGTCTTGCGCCAAACGATAACCCGCGAAATACAACACTTTGTTTCCTGCATTGCGTAACGCTTTGCCGATTGAGAACAACACCGCATTTCCTAAACCGCCGCCTAATAATAAAACGGTTTGACCTGTTGGAATTTCGGTTGGCGTACCTGTGACACCCATTAAAACTACGGGGTCGCCGATTTTCCACGTTGCACACAAACGCGATGATGACCCCATTTCCAACGCAATCAACGAAACCGTTCCCGCTTCTTTGTCCACTTCTGCACCTGTCAACGCTAAACCTTCTGCGGCTAACACTGTGCCTTCAACGGTCGGCGCAAACGCTTCGTAATTTTGCACACGGTAGAATTGTCCCGCTTCAAATTTTTCTGCCGCAAACGGAGCTTTAATCACAATTTCCACAATCGTCGGTGTTAAACGGTTAATGCCCACAATCGTGGCTTTCAAACCGTCATCTAAGCGTTTGAAAAAAACTTTTGCTGACGCATCACGTTCAGATTGTTGCGCGGGATTTAACGTTGCAATTTCGTTCTCAAACAATTTCACCACATACGGATAACCGTTTTTCGCGCTCGCCATCGCTTTTACGACGTTTCCTGCATAAACAGGGTGATTGTCACCGTAGAAACTAATGAATTTACCTTCTTTTTGATACGAAGTAAGCGGCGCAGGTTTGCCGATTTTTGGCATTTTGTCATCGTTTGAGGCGACTAATTTAATTTCTCCGTTGTCAAATTCTGGTTCGTAACGTTGGAAGAACCATTTATCCATCACGAATGTGTCAGGATATTCGCTTTGATAAATCGTGTTCGGAGACGTTCCCGCCGCAACGTACAAATTACGCAATGGCACATTCACATCGGCTTTGGTTTGGGTGTTTTGGAAATCAACCGAAACCAAATGCCCAAATTCATCGGCATTCGCACCGACTGGACTCATAAATTCAGCAAGCGCAATACCTTCTTCTAAGGCTTCGCTGATTTCTTCGTGATTTTGACGATACGCTGGTGCGTCTTTAATGCCTTTGCGATAGAACAATGTTACGCCGCCCCATGATTCAACTAACGGTTGGAAATCAGGTAATTCACCTTCTGCTTCGGCGCGTTGACGTTCAGCAACAACTGCTTTTCCGTGCGTTAAAAATTCATCCAAAATGATGATTTCTTCTTTGTCATAACGCGCTCGAACCGCTTGCTCGCCATAAACATTCACCAGCGTTTCATAACGATGCAAGATTTTTTCAACTTGCACAGGGTAATACGCCATCAATTCCGTTGCCGTATCAATTGCCGTCAAACCGCCACCAATTACACCCGCTGGCAAACGCACTTGTAAATTTGCCAATGATGACGCTTTTGCCGCGCCTGAAAGTTGCAACGCCATGAGGAAATCGGACGCTTTGCGAATGCCGCGAATCAAGTTGTTTTTCAAGTCAATAATTGTCGGTTGACCTGCACCCGCCGCAATACAAATATGGTCAAAACCTAAATCCCACGCATCATCAACCGTCAACGTGCCACCAAAACGCACGCCGCCGTAAGCGCGGAAAGTTTGACGACGAAGCAACATTAAATACATGACTTTTAAAAAGTTTTTGTCCCAACGAACGGTAATACCGTATTCCGCTACGCCGCCAAAACCCGCCAAAATCCGTTTGTCTAAATCTTCGTAAAGGTCTTTGAAATCGGCAATTGGCGCAGGCAAATTATCCACGTCGCCTGTTAATTCAACGGGCAACGGTTCAAGTTTTAAACCGTCGATGCCTGCCACCGCAAAACCTTCGTTAAGCAAATAATGGCTCATCGTATAACCCGCAGGGCCTAAACCGACAACGAGCGCGTTTTTACCGTTATAAGGCAACATCACAGGACGTTTGACGTTCAGAGGATTCCAGCGCGTCAACAAGCTGTAAATTTCAAACCCGTAAGGCATAAACAAAACGTCGGTTAAAACGTTAGTTTCGATTTGTGGAATGTTCACAGGGTCGGTTTTTTGATAAATACAACCTTTCATACATTCGTTACAAATTCGATGCCCCGTGCCTGCACACATCGGATTATCAACGGTCACAATCGCCAATGCGCCAATGTTATCTCCGCCACGTTTGACCAAATTCATTTCTGAGATTTTTTCTTCGAGCGGACAACCAATCGTCGTTACACCCATTGGGTCTTCTTTGAAAGTATTGGTTTTTTTGTTACGCATTCCTTTTGAGCAAGAATCCGTATCGCGTTCGTGGCAGTAAATACAGTGATTTACTTCGGATAAAACTTGACGCTGGTTATAACGTGGGTCGGTCAATTTAAAACCATCACGGCGGCGACGATGTTCGCCCATCCACACGTTAAATTCGCCTTTATCAATTGTGTCGTGTTCAACTAAATTATCGAAATCGCGTTTTTCAGGGAATTTGAAACTAAGCCAATCGGCAACAATATCGTTATCTTGTTGAGCAACAAAACTCCAACGCAACACCACATCGAGTAAGCCTTGGGCAAAATCTGCATTTTCTAACGCGATTAAATCGGCAAATTCGGTTGCGGCGAGTTCGTGGGCTTTTAATTTTTCGCGCAACGCGGCAACTTGCAAATCCGCATTTTCATACAAACTTTCTTTACCTTTGGCTAAGGTTTTGTAGTGATTGCCAATTAAACCAATCACCGCGCCAACTCGTGCGACGCGATGTTCAGCGTCTTCGTCGGCATTTGCTTCTGGAAATGCCGCTTCGATTAACAAATCAAAACGATTTAATACGTCTGGAATTTTCCAATCGTCGGTCGTTTGACCTTTGAAAACCACGCCTAATTTTTCAACCACTTCATTTTTAAAGGTGAAAATAGTTTCGAGTTCTTCTTGAATGCGCGATTTTTGCGCTTGATGTTCGTTTTCGACATTGAATAATTTAGCGACAAATTTTCCAACATACGGCGCAACTTGAACTAAAAGTTGTGATTGTTGTTCAGGCGATAAATTTTCACCTTTGGTGTTGCGATAAGAAAGGTAAGCATCGAACAAGTCGGCATCATGATATTTAAGCGATTCATCGAACGTGGTTAATAAATCGTTCAAACGGTTTGTGTTGTATAAATCTGCGTAAGAAAACCCAGCAATGCCGAGTGTTAAATTTTTTTGTGTCATAGTTTTTTAATACTCTGAGGTTAAAAAAGTAAAAGTTAAAAAATCGCCCTATTTTCATTGGCGAATTATTTTCTGAATTTTAACGTGCTTTAAATTCTAAAATTAAAAGCACGCTGCTCTAAAGTCATAGGTTGTTAAATCACGATATTCACAAGTTTCCCCGCGACAATAATCACTTTTTTCACAGACGAACCATCGATGAATTTCTGCACAGCAGAATCATTCAACGCCGCTGTTTCAATTTCTGCATTCGAGGCAATTGCCGAAACCAAAATTTTCCCGCGCAATTTGCCATTCACTTGCACCATCATTTCGAGCGAATCTTGCACCAACGCGCTTTCATCGACTTGCAACCAATTTTCCAAAATCACCGCGTTGTCATGACCTAATTCGCGCCACAACTGGTCTGCAATATGCGGCACAATTGGTGACAACATTATCATCACTGCTTCAAGCAATTCTTGACGAATCGCTTTGCCGTTGTCAGATTCATCGGTGAATTTCGACAAGGTATTGACGAGTTCCATATTTGCCGCAATTGCGGTGTTGAAAATCAAGCGCACACCCATGTCATGCGTGACTTTTTGAATAGTTTGATGCAACTGACGACGCACGGCTTTTTGTTCGTCGGTCAAGTCGCCTTGAAGCGTAAAACGTTGTCCTTGCGTTTGTTCAACGTGCAAAAACACTTGTCGCCAAACCCGTTTTAAGAAACGCGACGCGCCTTCCACGCCATCGGCTGACCATTCGAGTGATTGTTCAGGTGGCGCGGCAAACATAATGAAAAGTCGCACCGTGTCTGCACCGTATTTTTCGATGAGTTCTTGCGGGTCAACAGTGTTGCCTTTCGATTTAGACATTTTGCTACCGTTCATTAGCACCATGCCTTGCGTGAGCAGATGTTTAAATGGTTCATCACACGTTACCAAACCTTCATTACGCAACAATTTGGTATAAAAACGCGCATACAACAAATGCAAAATCGCGTGTTCAATCCCGCCAATATAATGGTCAACAGGCAACCAATGTTTCACGCTTTCGCCGAGCATCGCATCATTTGGCTGACTCGCAAAACGCGCAAAATACCAAGACGATTCCATAAACGTATCAAAGGTGTCGGTTTCGCGTTTTGCAGGTTTGCCGCATTTTGGACAATCCACTTTTGAGAACGTTGGATGCGCGACCAGCGGCGATTGTGAACCGTCCAAAATCACATCGCGTGGCAATTCAACAGGCAAATCTTTTTCAGGAACGGGAACTGTGCCGCAATCGTCGCAATAAATTACGGGAATTGGTGCGCCCCAATAACGTTGCCGTGAAACGCCCCAATCTCGCAAACGGAAATTCACTTTGCGTTCGCCTTTACCTGCTTGTTCTAAAGTTTCAGCGATTTTTGCAAAGGCTTCTTGTGACGTTAAACCATCAAACGCGCCCGAATTTTTCAAAACGCCTTTTTGGGTAAAGGCTTGCTCGGTGCAATCGTCATTTTCTCCACTTGTCGCAAAAATCACTTGTTTAATCGCAATGCCGTATTTTTTCGCAAACTCAAAATCGCGTTGGTCATGTGCGGGAACAGACATCACCGCGCCTGTGCCGTAACTCATCAACACGAAATTTGCAATCCAAACGGGAACGCTTTCGCCTGTAATCGGATGAATGGCTGTAATACCTGAGGCAATACCACGTTTTTCCATGGTTTCCATCGCGGCTTCGGAAGTTTCCATCACTTTGCATTCTTCGATGAACGCGCGAATGTTGGCATTTGTTTCAGCGGCTTTGAGAGCAAGCGGATGTTCAGCGGCAACGGCTAAATACGTCACGCCCATCAACGTATCAGGTCGGGTGGTGTAAATGCGGACAGGTTGCCCCAATTCTGGCACGGCAAAATCCATTTCCACACCTTCGCTGCGCCCAATCCAATTTGCTTGCATGGTTTTAACTTGTTCAGGCCAGCCGTCGAGTGTGTCTAGCGAATCGAGTAATTCTTGCGCGTAAGCGGTAATTTTCAAAAACCATTGCGCGATTTCTTTGCGTTCGACTTTGGTATCACAACGCCAGCAACAACCATCAATCACCTGTTCATTTGCCAAAACGGTCATGTCGTGCGGACACCAATTCACAGGCGCAGTTTTTTTATAAACCAACCCTTTGTCGAGCAATTTTAAGAAAAACCATTGCTCCCAACGATAATAACTTGGGTCACAAGTCGCAATTTCACGTTCCCAATCGTAACCAAAACCTAAACGTTTCAACTGATCGCGCATGTAATCAATGTTGCTATAAGTCCAATCAGCAGGATGAACGTTGTTTTGCATGGCGGCATTTTCAGCAGGCAAACCGAATGCGTCCCAACCCATTGGTTGCAACACGTTTTTGCCGAGCATACGTTGATAACGTGAAATCACGTCGCCGATGGTGTAGTTGCGAACATGACCCATGTGCAATCTGCCACTCGGATATGGGAACATCGATAAACAATAATACTTTTCTTTATTTGGGTTTTCGGTGACATTAAAAACTTTGTTGACAGCCCAACTTTGTTGAACTTGAGTTTCAATTTCTTGAGGTTGATAAATTTCTTGCATGATTTTGCTGTGAATAATTAGTCAAAAACCGCAGATTATAAAGATAAACGCGCTATTTTTTTGAAAAAGAAACACGCACGCTAACAATGTTAAACTACTGATAACTTAACTGCATGATGAGGTTTTATGTTTTCTTACGTTGCATCTAAATCTGAGTTGTCTGTTCGGCAAAATTTAAGATGGCTGTTTGTTTTGCGAAATTTAATGCTATTTAGCGAAACTTTTTTAATTTTTCTTTCTGTTTATGGGTTGCATATTCATTTGCCACAACGCCCGTTATGGTGGATTTTGGTGAGCATTGCGGCGGTAAATATCTATACTTGGCTGCGTTTGCAAGATGTCACTCCTGTGACAACAAAAGAGATTTTTTTTCAACTTGTACTTGATGTAATTGCCATTACCGCTTTGCTGTATCCGACAGGTGGCGCGTCCAATCCCATTATTTGGGTGTATTTATTGCCGCTAATGATTACCGCAATTATGCTACCGCCAACGTATGCGTGGTATATGGTGATTTTAACCACTTCCATGTACACCATGCTGATGGCATATAACATTCCACTGCCATCTATTGCGCCACATTTAGGTCATAATTCAGGCATCAATTTTTCTGGTATGACCCAACTCGAAGCCTTAAATTTAGAACACGCAATTAACGATAAAAATTATTTTAATCTGCACATTTTTGGTATGTGGTTTGGGTTTGTGTTTAGTGCTTGTTTAGTGGCATTTTTTGTTGTGGAGCTTGCCAAAACTCTCAAAATTCGTGAGCGTAGTTTGGCGCAAGCCAGAGAAAATGCGTTGCGAAATGAAAGAGTGGTTGCGTTGGGAACGCTTGCAGCCAGTGCTGCACACGATATGGGAACGCCGCTTGGCACAATGGCAATTATCGCGCACGAACTCACGCACGATTATTCTTATTGTAACAACCCCGATTTATACGAAAAAATGTCTATCATTGAAGAGCAAATTAACCGCTGCAAAGAAGCGTTATCTGTGATGTCTGCATCGGCTGGTGAAATGCGAGCAGAATCGGGAAATGTGATGCTGTTTAGTGATTATCTTGATGATGTGATAACGCAGTGGCGTACGCATAAAGTTGGCACAAAATTAAATTTTTTTATTGCCCCAGATGTCAATATGGATGCGAAAATTATTGCTGAAAGAACGCTGACGCATTCACTGATTAACATTTTAAATAACGCTGCCGAAGCCACAAACCCTGATTTTGGGATCGAATTTCATGCTCATTGGGACAGTAAATGGGCAACGATTAAAATTTGCGATTTTGGTGCAGGCTTTCCGCAACATTTACTTGAATTTGCAGGACAACAACCGATTGAAAGTAGCAAACAAGGTATGGGCGTTGGCTTATTTTTAACTTATTCCACAGTGCAACGTTTGGGCGGGGACATTCAATTTGAAAACCGTGATGAAGGCGGCGCACAAGTGACATTTACTTTACCGTTATTAACTTAAACCACAAAAGCTATGACATTAGAAGAATCCGATAATCCTCGTTTATTACTTGTTGATGATGATGAAACTTTTTGTAGCGTGCTAAAAGGTGCGCTCGAAAAACGTGAATATGCTGTTTTAGTCGCTAATGATGTGGCAAATGGCATCATACTTGCCGAGCAACATTTACCAGAATACGCCGTGATTGATTTGCGAATTGGTTTGGAATCTGGCTTAGAACTGGTAAAAAAATTGATTTCACTTGATGACAATACGCGAATTGTGATGCTTACAGGTTTTGCCAGCATTGCAACAGCGGTTGAAGCAATTAAATTAGGCGCGACGCATTATTTAACTAAACCTGCTAATGCAGACGAAATTGTTGCCGCGTTACACAAAAACGAAGGTGACACGTCAGCAGCAATCAGTGATACGCCGCTTTCGGTAAAGCGTTTGGAATGGGAACATTTGCAAAAAGTTTTAATGCAACACGATGGTAACATTTCAGCCGCCGCGAGGGCTTTGAATATGCACCGCCGTTCGTTGCAACGAAAATTAGATAAGCGTCCTGTGCAGTCTTGAACTGAAATTTAAGGGCAAATTATTTGCAATTTGCCCAATAGATTAAGATTGTTGTTTGTAAAGCGAAAGAACCTGTTTAACGTAATTTTGTGTTTCAGGGTAAGGCGGAATGGAATTATTGTGGCGCAAAATCGAGTTTTCGCCAGCGTTATAAGCCGCAATTGCTAAATCTAAATTGTGAGGAAACATATCAAGCAAGTGTCGTAAATAGCGTGTGCCGCCGTCGATATTTTGCTCAGGATTATTGCTATCCATTACACCAAAACGGCTTGCTGTTGCAGGCATCAATTGCATCAATCCTACCGCTCCCGCAGAAGAAACTACATCTGGACGATAAGCTGATTCTGTTTGAATGACGGCATGAAGTAATTTTGCATCGACTTGATGGCGTGCGGCAGCTTTGGCAATCAAATGATTAAAACGCGCTTTGTTAGCATTATTTTGAAATACACTCACCGAGGGCGTGAATGGGGCAGTGATAAAAGCATTTGCAACCGTTTGATTTGGCAAATTCACTTTCATTTTGCTAAGTAACAGCGCGTTAGGACGTGGTTTGTCTGTGTAGATGACGTGTTTGTCGCTGTCTTGATATTTATAAAAATAGCCAGTAGTGACCGTTGCAGGACGTGCTTCTGATTTAATAATGGGTCTTTCTTTTGCCGCTGCTTTATTTGTGTAAGTAATAATGCCGTTGGATCCGACTACTTTTTTGTAAATATCTGCGTGCGTAAATGGGCTACTCCCTAACATTAAAAAAATGATTACATATCTGAACATACTTTCTACCTTCGATTTAAATTTCAAGTTGCCATCACCACTGCCATAGTAATTTCAACTGCATCAGCGCGAATTGTATCGGCACTTGTCAACATTGTTAAAGGCATTTTTACAACGATTACGGTTGTTGATTAAGTTGATTTAGCAAATAACTTTCCTTTTCAATTAGCTATAAAAATAAGTTAAATCAATTTGTTAGATTTCACTTACTTTTAGTGCGGTTTAGAATAAAAAACGCTACCGATTCGAATAATCGTCATGATTTAAAAAACCGTATACTTATGCCACCTAGTTTTTACAGCAAATCCATTTAAATTTAGTAGAGGGCGTTATGATTTTATACAACGGCAAAAAATATCAAGATGACGAAGTGATTGATTGGCAAGTCGCGTTAGAGCTGGATCATGGGTATTTTAGTTTAGCAAAACGATTGGGCTTGCCGTCACCGCCTGCGTGTTTTGTATTTGTCGATGAACACGCCAAAACGGATAAACAACATCTTATTTGCGGGTGGTACGATGCGCTGTTGCATTCCGCAAGATTGGATAGAATTTTAATGAAAAGAGAGCGGGCCGCAGCATATTGAGAGGCGGTATGGAATTGTTGAATCTTCAAAGATTTATCAAAGAGTTGTCTATAGCTGCAAAATTGCACCTTGAGTGGTGTGCAGTTTCGTTAGATAAACGCAATCTAAGGGCAATGCCGCGTCATAATTTGGAGCATATCGACTGTGTTTTAAGTATTGATTCACACAAGAATTGCGAGTTTGGTAAATGGTTTAAAGTGAATCGACAATCGTTTGATAATTTGGATGAATTTAGGACGCATCAGCTAAAGCGTGACCATTATCAGATGCACGAAGCTGCTCGGATTTATTACAGTAATCCAGAAAAAAATGCTGTTTATTTCAGTCGCCTTGTGAGTAAACAAGAAGAAGTGGTTGATCACATTACTCATTTCAAGTCGCTAAGTAATCGCTTGTTAAAAGATTTTTTCATGTCGTGAAAAGTTTCAAGTTTTGGGCTATCTCCTACCTTCAAGCCGCGTTGCTTTTTAGAACGCGGTTTTTTTATTTTCTAATTTCAAACTAGATTGATTATTTTTGATTTTCAATTAGCAAAATTTCTTCACTCGTCAAATCAAAAAGTTCATAAATCTCAACATTCAATTCCTTTTCCAGCAACCGAATCTGCAAATCGATTTTTTCCCGTTCCATTTTCGCGTCATCAAAAAAATTGCGCCATTCGTTTTGTTTTTTAAGTTCAATTTCAATTTTCGCTTTTTTGAGTTCGCTTAAAAAATCCGCAAATTCGAGCAACCACCATTTTTCCAACTTCTGCGAAAACTTGAAAGTTCCAAGCGTGCTAATCGTCAAACGGGTGTCGTTTTCGATTTGGTAACGCGCCTCGCTTAAGGTTTGACATTCTTTTGCCAAATCACCGATTTTTGTTTTTTGTTCATCGGTTGCGGGTGGAATTGGTAACGTTTCGACATATTGAGAACGCAACTCATAAAAACCACCGCGTACAAACGGACAAAGACTAATCAACAAAAACCAAGTAATTTTTGAATTTAAAAGCCCAAGCAAAAACTGGTCAGCCGTTGGAATGATATAACTTTTATCATTTGAATAATGGCACGTTGAATTGAAATGAAACAATGGATTTGATGAAAAATGTCCATATTGAATTTTTGGTTTTTCAAACTCTTCGTAATAACTCGCTGCGTATCTTTGAAGCGCATACCATTCATAACGAATTCCCATTTCAGCTTGATTTCTTGCAGATAACGCCTTTTTAAATTTTGTTAAATGTTCATAAATTGCAGGATATTGTGTTTCAAATTCTTGTTCTGCTTTTTCAGAAGCACCTACAATTGAAGAATCTTTATGCAATGGAAAATGCCACGGCACAAAAATCAACCACAAATCACGCGGTTGCGCGTGCCATTTTTTCAAATCTTTGCCTTCCAAAAACGGTTTGAGCAATTCCACCGATTTTGGGTCTTGCGAAATCAGCCGTTTTTTCGTTTCGCCATCAATCACAAACGCTTCATTCAAACCCGTTTTGATGCCGTAAAGTGGCGAACCATAAACAGTTTTGAGCGTTGGAAAACCGCGCGTTAATTTTTCGCGCAACGCCGAAAGCCGCGCATCTTCAAATTGCCAGCTTTCATTTTTGAGTTGCGAATGCTGCATGATGCCGTGTTTTAATTTGAATGCTTCGTTTAAATCTTCGGGTAATTCGTCTTTTAAAATCAACATGTCGATTTGCGAATTTTCAGCAGGTTTTGCATTTTGAAAAATCAAAATCGCGGGATACGTCGTCACGCCTTCAAACACTTGTAAATCGCCAAAATCGATGACTTTTTTCAAGGTTGCATTGTGTTTTAAATAATTGCGTAATGGTTCACCCGAACCTGTTTTAAAAAACGTCGAACTGCTGATAAAACCGAGCATTCCGTTGGGTTTTAAAAGTTTCAAACCCAACTCAAAAAAGTAGGTGTATAAATCGGCGCGTTCTGAAACCACCTTGTAATGTTCTTTCAAATACGGCTTTAAATGGGTTAAAAGCTCCATTCGCACATACGGTGGATTGCCTAGAACGACATCAAAACCACCTGATTTGAGAATTTTAGAAAAATGATTTTGCCAGCAAAAACCGTTTTCAATAACAGGTGTTTCAAAACCTAAACTGTTACCAACTTGCAAACAGTTGTCGATATTTTCTAATTTTTTGCCACGTTGCGCGGTTTTGAGCCAAAGCGATAATTTTGTGATTTCAATGGATTCTGAATTCAAATCTACGCCGAATAAATTGGAATTGAGAATTTCTTTGTTGAGGTCAAAAACGCTTAAATGTCCTGTTAAATCTGCAATGCGTTCATTAACTTTTGTGTATTCAAGCTGCAACACGTCAAACGCCGCAACTAAAAATGCGCCACTGCCACACGCAGGGTCTACAACTTTGATGGTTTTCAGCGCATCTTGCCACGCCCGCCAAAAAGCTAATTCGTTTGCGTGTTCTTTGCCTTTTTTAGGTTTTTGCGTCTCGCACCAATCAATTACGCCGTCTTCTTGAATTTTGGCAAAAGTGGTTAAAAGCGCGTGAAATTGCTGATTGATGTAATCGATTAAGGTATTTTGAATAATAAAAGCGGTGATATGGTCGGGCGTATAAACAATGCCGTGTCGTTTTCGTTTCCCTGAAACAGAAGTTGTTTTCGCGTTTTGCTGCAAACTTTCGCCGTTTTGAATTTGCGCGGTAATTTCTTCTAAGTCCGAAATCGATTGTTCAAAAATATGTCCTAAAACCGTGACAGAAATTTCAGAAGCGAAATCGTATTCGGCAATTTTCAAAAAGCCTTTGCAAAGTTCATCGCTAACAATCAGTTTGTCGAGTGACTTATCGGGCGCAAATAAACCGCCGTTGTAAGCGGGAATTTTGAGCAATTCGCGCCCTTTATTAACGGCATTAAACAAGCCTTTGAAATTTTGGTATATCGGTTTAGTTTCGTACAAATCAACGTGTTCAACAGCTTGTTTAATGCTTTGCGCGGGCAATAAGCCGTTATCTTCCGCAAAAGCAATGAACAAAATGCGGTCAAGTAATTTTTGTGAACTCGAAACCATTTCAAGCGGCGTAACAGTCGGATTATCAGCGGTTAAGCCATTTATCAATTCAATTCGCAACTGTTTGTAATCTTCATAAAGTTGCGCGGTGATGTCTTTTTCGGCTTGATTGCTTTGTTCGAGCAAGGCTTTTGTGTTACCTGTGAGTAAATTATCCGCGTGCAAACATAAAATGAACTTTGCGTATTCGGTTGGTTCGGTCAGTTTGGCTAAATCGAAAGTTTCATAAGTCAGTGAGGTTTCACCAAACGCATAAAGACGAATTTCTAAATAATTGGTCACTAAAATCCACTGACAACCTTTTACATCGCGTGCATAACGCCATGCTTGTTGCACGGGTGTTTCGGTTCTGCCACTGATGAAATTATCCAGATTTTTTGCTTTGGCACCTTTTAATTCAAAAACCGCGTGAATTTTGTCGCCTTTTTTATCATCAAAAAATTCGCCTAATGCAGTATCAACCGCGCCGCTGGCAATCGGATATTCTTGCGCGAGGGTGTAATTTTTTCTGCTGCCAACAGTTTTATAACCTAAAACGGTTTCTAAAAACTTACTAATAAAAGAGCTGACAACGGCGGTTTCTTTATGTTTGACCAGATTTTTACTTGCAATCATTTCCTGCCAATGTTGCAAAATTTCTAAATGCTCGGCAGGGATTTCTTTGATTTCTAAATTGCGTTCAATGACTTTTTTGATAAACAAATTCATTTTTTACTCGTTGGGATTGTTATTTATTTTTCATGTCTTCCGCATGGCGGCACGCACGCAACGCAAAATTTCATAACTGTATTTTTCTTCAAATTGTTCAAACACAGGTTTAAGTGAATTTCCCATTTCAGGCGGCAAGGCAAGAATGGCATTTTGAATGTCGCTGAGTTCTTGCGGCGAAAGTGAAATCACCGCATTTAACGGCAATTCGTTTTTTAAAATCGCATCCGCTAAATGGGTGTAAATCGTTGAAGGTTGCAGTTGCCGATAAGCGGCGATTTGTTCAATTGTTAAGCGCATTTTAAACAGCGCAATCGACATTTCAGAAGTTGATAAACGCTCACTTGCCAAAACCGAAAACACGTCAATAATGTGCAAAAAATCTTCCCCGTACAAACGTAATTTATGTTCGCCCACACCTGAAAGTCCTGCAAATTGTGCCAACGTTCGAGGCTTTTCTTCCATCATTGCCATCAGCGTGGCATCTTGAAAAATTGTATACGGCGGCACATTTTGCGCGAGTGCCAAATCACGCCGTTTATCGCGCAAAGCATTCCAAAAGCGCGTGCGAATATCATCGAGTATTTGTGTTTGTTTGCTTTCGGGGCGACGTGTTCTAACCCGTTTTTCAGGACGCAAATCATAACGAAACATCAACAGTTCTTCGCCGCGCAAAATAGCGCGACTTGCGGGCATGAGTTGTAAAATGTTGTAGTTTTCAAAATCAACATTGACTAAATTTCGAGCAATTAACTGTCTAAACACTGAATGCCATTGCACTTCGTCTAAATCTTTGCCGATGCCAAAAGTTGAAATCTGATCATGTTTATTATGGCGAATCCGCTCATTTTGCACGCCGTGTAACACATCAATTAAATAACTTACGCCAAAACGTTGCCCTGTTCGGTAAATACACGATAATGCTTTTTGTGCGGCAATCGTGCCATCCCACGTTTTAGGCGGATTCAAACAGCAATCACAATTTCCGCAAGGCTGCGAAAGTTTTTCGCCAAAATACTGCAACAACGTTTGCCTGCGACAATGCACTTGTTCACATAACGCGAGCATCGAATCGAGTTTGTAAGTTTCTAATTGTTTGTGAACTTCATCGGCTTCAGATTGTGCAATCCAGCGTTTTAAAACCACAATATCACCCAGCCCGTAAGTCATCCACGCATTTGCAGGCAAACCGTCACGCCCAGCGCGTCCTGTTTCTTGATAATACGATTCCACACTTTTCGGCAAATCCAAATGCGCGACGTAACGCACATTTGGTTTATCAATCCCCATTCCAAAAGCAATGGTTGCCACAATGACGATATTTTCTTGCATCAAAAATTGTTGTTGATTTTTTTGCCTAACAGCATTTGATAAACCCGCATGATAGGGCAGGGCGTTAATGCCTTTTTCGTTTAACCATTCTGCAACAGCATCGACTTTTTTACGCGACAGACAATACACAATTCCCGCATCACCCGTATGATGTTTACGAATGAAATCAAGCAATTGTTGTTTATCTTTGCCTGTTTCTTTTTGCACAATTGTGTAACGGATATTCGGGCGGTCAAAACCGCTGATATAAAGCGGTGCGTTTTCAAGTTGCAAACGTTGTTGAATTTCCACGCGCGTGCGTTCATCAGCGGTTGCAGTCAAAGCGATGCGCGGAATGTCGGGGAATTCTTGATGCAGAATGGAAAGGTTTAAATAATCAACGCGAAAATCATGACCCCATTGCGACACGCAATGCGCTTCATCAATCGCAAACAAAGCGATATTTAATGATTTCAAAAAGTCCAATGTTTGTGGAATGGCTAATCGTTCTGGTGCGATATAAAGCAATTTGATTTCGCCATTAAGTAGTGCGATTTCAACGTCACGGGCTTGTTGCCCTGAAAGCGAGGAATTTAAAAAAGCGGCACGAATTCCTAATTGTTTGAGTGCATCGACTTGGTCTTGCATAAGTGCAATTAACGGAGAAATAACTACACCAACGCCTTTACGAATTAACGCGGGAATTTGATAACACAATGATTTTCCGCCACCTGTTGGCATTAAAACCAGCGCGTCTTGACCCGTAATCAAACCGTTAATAATGGCTTCTTGTTGTCCACGAAAAGCGTGATAACCAAAAACCGTTTTTAAAATTTTTAATGGCGCGTCGCTCATTTTTGTTCCAGTAAAATCATAATCACTGCACAATATAGCCCATAACTTTTTATTTCAAATGATGGTGACAGTTTTTATGCTTGAAAATTCCATTACACCGCATGAGGCGGACGTATTAATTGTTGATGATACCTTAGCCAATTTGCAATTATTAACCTCGATTCTTAAAGAAGAAGGTTACAAAGTGCGCCCTGCCAGTTCTGGAGCAATGGCATTGCAAGCCATTGAAAAAAAAATCCCTGATTTAATTTTGCTCGACATCAAAATGCCCGAAATGAATGGCTACGAAGTATGCGAACATTTAAAAAATCAACCACATAGTCGTGAAATCCCCATTATTTTTATCAGCGCGTTAAATGACATTCAAGATAAAGTTAAAGCGTTTGCTGTTGGTGGTGTGGATTACATCAATAAGCCGTTTCAATTTGAAGAAGTTAAAGCGCGAGTGAGTACGCATTTAAGTTTGAATGCTTATAAGTGTGATATGGAAAAACAAGTTGCCGCAGGCATTGAGAAAATTAGCGCGTTGCAACAAGAAATCATTGACACGCAACGTGAATTGATTTTTACGATGGGCGAAATTTGCGAAACGCGCTCACAAGAAACAGGGCAACACGTTAAGCGCGTTTCTGAATATGCGTATTTATTGGCAAAATTATATGGTAGTGAAGAGGCTGAATTGATTCATCAAGCCTCGCCAATGCACGACGTGGGCAAAGTTGCCATTCCTGACATGATTTTAAATAAGGACGCAAGTTTTACTGAAGATGAATGGAAAGTCATGCAGGAGCATACGATGGTTGGGTTTAATATACTGTCATTTTCAAAACGTCCGCTGTTACAAATGGCGGCAACGATTGCCCTTGAACATCATGAAGAATGGGACGGTACAGGTTATCCACGCGGTTTAGCAGGTGAAAAAATCAGTTTAGCCGCGCGTGTCACAACAGTTGCAGATGTATTTGATGCTCTGGGTTCAGCTCGTTGTTACAAACCTGCATGGGAATTGCCTGATATTTTGGCGTATTTACAGCAAAAAAGTGGGGTGCAATTTGAACCCAAACTCATTGATTTATTTTTTGAACATTTAGACGAATTTTTAGCAATTCGAAATAAATTTACCGATTAAAACAGGAAACTTTTATGGAAAAAGGTGATTTTTCACAATTAACACACCGCGCGGAAATTATTGAAAAATTGATGCAACTTAAAGCGGCTAACTGTCCATTGCTGGTACATTTTACGGATTTAGGCACATTATCAACAGCGATTCTTGAAATAGATGCTGAAAAGGGAGAGCTGCTTTTAGAATGCGGTGATGATAATCAGCTCAATCAAAAATTAGTCCGTTCATTGGCGGTTGAATTTCACGCGCTGCTTGATTTCACCAAAATTTCTTTTACGGGCAAAAAAATTACTCAAATTACCCTCGATAATGGTAAGTCAGCTTTTTTACTAGAAATTCCAAAAACCTTAATGTGGGCAAATCGACGCAAATATGACCGAATAACCTTGCCTAAACGTAGCGAGAGTTTTTGTGAAATCGTTTTCCCACCGCCTACTGTTGAATCCTCAAAAGAATATCAAGCTAAATATCCACTTGTTGCAGAAAAAGTTTTTACTTTTCCGCTTTATGACGTGAGTTTTTCGGGCTGTTCAATCATCAATCATGATAAAACGCTCAGTCCGCTTTTTATGCAAAAATTGACTTTTAAACACTGCAAAATTTTAAGTCCTGTTAGCAATGAAATTCGTATTTCGTTTGAGTTGATGACAAATCGACCGTTTGATAGTGATGAAGGTGAATTTGGCGAATTGATTGGCATTCGATTTTTAGATGTTAAACGCAAACTGATTTTGAGATAGATTCGGAGAATTTTTATGTTCAAACGTGCAATTTTAATAAGTGTTTTAGCAGCAGTTTCACAATCTGCCACAGCGCAAGTTGAAGTCGTTGCGCCTGAAAGCGTTGGACTTTCATCGCAACGTTTGCAAAATTTAGACAAGCTCATGCAGTCACATATTGACGAAAAGAAAATTGCAGGCGCGAATGTGCTGATTGCCCGAAAGGGAAAAATTGCTTATTTCAAATCGTTTGGCATAGCTGAGGAAAATAAACCGATGCAACCAGATTCGTTGATGCGAGTGATGTCAATGTCAAAACCGATTACTAGCACGGCGGTGATGATTTTATACGAACAAGGAAAACTGCTGCTTTCCGATCCTGTTTCAAAATATATTCCCGAATTCAAAAATCAAAAAGTGCTGAAAATGAATCCAAACGGCAAAGGTTATAAACTGGTGCCAGTCAAACGTGAAATGACGATTCGAGATTTGCTCACGCATAAATCTGGGCTTTTATATTTGTTTGTAGGCGATTTTTTTCACGAACCAGAACGTAAAGCGGTACTTGATTTATATAAACAAGCAGGTATTACCGATGGCACTTGCCGACCTGATGAAACCATTGGCGATATGGTGAAAAGGTTAGGGCGGTTGCCACTGTTTAAACAACCTGGTGAAGTTTGGGATTACAGTTTATCTAATGACGTTTTAGGCTATTTAATCGAAGTCGTTTCAGGAATGCGTTTTGATGAATTTGTTGCTCAAAACATTTTCACACCGCTAAAAATGACCGACAGTTATTTCTACGTTCCCGCTGAAAAACATTCACGGCTTGCCGCCGTTTTCAAAAGCGATTGGCAAGGAAATTTAACTCGCGCTGATGACAAACCAATTGTGACGGGCAATTTAGCACTTTGCCCAAATGACGCGCTTCAAACACAAGGTAAGTATTTGTCAGGTGGCGTAAGTGTGATTTCAACCGCTTACGATTATTTTCGTTTTGCCCAAATGTTTTTAAATGGCGGTGAACTCGATGGTGTGCGGGTTTTAAGTCGCAAAACCGTTGAACTCATGACGGCAACCAACCATATTGGCGATTTAGACGCAACGTTTTTACATGATCATGCGTGGAAATTTGGCTTAGGTTTTGCTGTTCAACAAGATAGAGGACACGATGTGGATAGCGGCAGCGTGGGCGCGTTTGAATGGGCGGGACTTTATTCAACCCGTTTTAGTATTGACCCCAAAGAACAAAAAATTACCATTTTCCTTTCACAAACCACGCCTTTTGGCTTTCACTTTGGTTTGTGGGACAAAATTTTAGTGCAATCAGCAAGCGCAGTTAACGATTAGGAGATTTTATGAAAACGTTATTTTATGGTTTAAGCGTTGTCTTATTGTGTTTTTCAGCAACAACGCAAGCAACAGGTCCAAGAGTGACTTCGAGTTTATTTGAACCGCCAGTCAATGAAATTTTCGCGCTTGATTTTCCCTTTATTTTAAGCAGTGAAGCCACAGATGGTGGCGTGGGAACGGCAATTATTAAAGCGGCATTTAAAGCTGAAAATGTTGAAAATACAATTACGCCATTGCCTTTGCAAACGATGCTTTCTTATTATTTAAACGAAGAAAACGCGCTAGCCATTGTCGGACATGATTTAAATTTAACTGCTGCCGAAACAAAAAATATCGTTTTAATCTCCATTTTGAATTTAAAAGAAAGCTATTTTTATTATCGCCCAAAACATGAAACGCTCATTTGGAAAGGCGATTTGTCAGCATTTAAAGGATTAACACTTGGCGTGCATAAAAAGGACTTGTCAGATAATGCCGCGTATCAAAAAGCAAACATTCAAATTCAGCAAGGACGATTGGAATCGCGTATCAATGATTTGATTGCGGGAAAAATTGATTTGATTCGTGAAACAGATTTAGCAATGGATGTCGTATTGGATAAGCAATTTTCTAAACAAAAAAATAATTTTGTACGTTTAGAACCTAGCGCGGGAACGGCTGTGATTTCTGTGGCATTTAACAAAAAAAATCCCAAAGGTGCAGAAATCGCCAAACAATTTCAAAAAGGTTTAACCCAAATTATCGATTCGGGTGAATACAACGCTATTCTCAAAAAACAATTGGGTGAAACTGGCGCGAATGATGTTTTACCGTTGAAAAAATAATCACGATAACAAGGTTTTTTTTGCTAAGTTAATCTGTGCGGCTAAATAATTTGAACCACCACGGTCAGGATGTACTTTTTGCATCAATTTTCGGTGCGCGGCGATAATTTCACTTTCGCTGGCGGTTGGCTCTAAACCTAAAATTTCAAATGCTTGAGCGCGTGACATTTCACCTTTCGAATTTGATGAATAACTTTTTTCAGAATTTTGCGACGTGTTTTGATTTTTCCATTGTTGCCAATAATGACGCAGTTGCAACCAATGCGGAATCAATTGCACAGCAGTCGGCAACAAACGAAATAAAAATGTCACGGTCATAATGATAAAAGCAAAAAACCAATTTAAACGTCCTGTTGCCAATAAATAACTTAGCAACATAACGCCTAAAGCAATTAAACCCATTCGTCCATATTTTTTTAGAATAGCAGGCGGTTTTTTTAGTAAAAACTGCACCGTAAAAAAGACCATCAAAAATAAAATAATTTGAAACACAATAACCACCTCAACCAGAGATTTTAAAAAATGACTATGTCATCAAACACACAAATCAAAACTGATTTTACAACGCACATCCCCAGAAGCCACCGCGAAATTCCCTTTAATTACACTTCATCGAATGATTGGCAAATTGTGTCATTTTTGCTCGGTGCAGACATTGCCAACATTTTAGAAGAATTGCGTGAATTCCGTGTCACGGGACGCTCAGCACGTTTGTTGATGTCTTTTTTTGGCGAGATTTTAATTTATCGCCGCAATCCCTATTTGTTTGAAGAATTGCTCACTTCGCCGTCACGTCGAAAAAGAATGCTCGAAAACGCGCAGAAACATTTAGACATTATTCAGCGCAATGTCAGCGATGAGCGTGTACAAAAAGTTCTCACTGCGTCGTACCAATTGTTGGCAAATTTTGAAAAAGATTTAAACAACACGCCGTCGTTACGCCGCAAAATGAAAAAAGAATTTGGCGCAATTGTGGGCGCAGATAGCGTGCTGGTTGACCCATTTTCGTTTGTGTCACACGCCACTGACGCAACCGATTGGCGGTTATATTTGCCTGTTGCCGTCATCATGCCTGACAAAGAAGAGCAAATTGCGCCGCTTTTAACGGCGATTGCCGACATGAATTTAAAAGCGATTCCACGCGGCGGCGGCACAGGTTTAACAGGTGGCGCGATTCCTCTGCAAGATAATTGCGTGGTGATAAACACCGAAAAACTCAATCACATTCGCGGCACGCAAGAAATGGCATTCACGCTGTGGAACGGACAAAAAGAAGTCGCGCAAGTGCTAGATGTTGAAGTCGGTGTGATTACCGAACAAGCGCATCAATACGCCAGCCGTCGCGGTTTAGTGTTTGCGACAGACCCAACCAGCGCGTGGGCTTCAACCATTGGCGGCAATATCGCCGAAAATGCAGGCGGCAAAGTCGCGGTGCGTTGGGGAACGTGTATTGATAATTTGATTTCGTGGAAAATGGCGATGCCAAATGGTGAATGTTGGGAAGTTCGCAGAACTGACCATCAATTGCGAAAAATTTTGCACCACGACACGGTCACGTTTGAAGTTGCCAATGAGCAAAACGAAATTATCAAAACCGTTGCCTTGAAAGGTGATGAAATTCGCAAAAAAGGTTTGTGGAAAGACATTACTAACAAAGCCTTAGGCGGTGTTCCTGGTTTGCAAAAAGAAGGCACGGATGGTTTGATTACCTCGGCGAAATTCATTTTGTACCCAAAATATGAAGCGATGCGGACGATTTGCTTGGAATTTTTCGGGCAAAACATGGACGAAGCCAGCCGCGTGATTATCGAATTATCAAAAACGTTTCCATTTCCTGACAGCGGCGAAGATACGCTAGTTGCGCTTGAACATTTCGATGATGAGTATGTGCGAGCAATTGATTATCAAGTGAAATCTGACCAATTCAAAACGCCAAAAGCGGTTTTGCTGATTGATATTGCAGGGCATTCAGACACCCAAACCCAAAATGGCATCAATAAAATTCGCGCCATTTTAGAAAATTATCCGAACACCAAAATTATCGAAGCCAAAGACGCGGCAGAAGCGGAACGGTTTTGGGCGGACAGAAAACGGTTTGGCGCGATTGCAAAGCGCACCAATGCTTTCAAAATGAACGAAGACATTGTGATTCCGCTTGAAGCGTTGCCAGAATTTTCGCGTTATATCGATGATGTGAACGTGCAAGAAGAGCGTTACGCGCAACTCAAATTTTTGCATCGTGCCGCGTCGATTATTCAAAATCCACCAACTGAAAAGAATCCGAATTCGTTTAGTGAACGCGCTCATTTGGCGTTAGAACTTTGTGAAACTTCAAAACAGCGTTTGGAAAATGCAGACGAAAAAACGTTGCGTGAGGTGTCGATTCTGACGCAATTTCGACAAGAATTTGCTGAACTCGCACGCGGTTTTCCGAAAATGATTGAAGCCGTTGAACACGCGCATCAAGAAATTCGTGACCGTCGAATTGTGCTTGCCACGCACATGCACGCAGGTGATGGAAACGTTCACGTTAATTTGCCGATTCTTTCCAACGACCGCGATATGCTTAAACGCGCTGACCATGTAATTGATGAAGTGATGGTTAAAGTGATGAGTTTAGAAGGCGTGGTTTCGGGTGAACACGGCATTGGCGTAACAAAACTCAAGTATTTAGACCAAAAAACCGTTGAGGATTTACGCGCGTATCGTAAAGAAGTTGACCCAACGGGCTTGATGAATCCTAAGAAATTAGATGATTTAGGCGTGTTGGAATACATTTTCACGCCGTCGTTTAATTTGCTCGATTTAGAAGCGCGAATTTTGCAACATCGACAACTCGCCGAATTGGCTGGAAAAATTGCCCATTGCGTGCGTTGTGGAAAATGCAAACCTGATTGTGGTGTTTTTTATCCGACGGGCAGTTTGTTTTATCACCCGCGTAACAAAAATTTAGCAATTGGCGCGATTATCGAAGCGTTATTGTTTGACGCGCAACGCGAATACTCGACCAAGTTTGAATTACTCAAATATCTTGAAGAAGTATCTGACCACTGCACGACTTGCCACAAATGTTTAAAACCGTGTCCTGTCAATATCGATACCGCTGAAGTGTCGATTTTAGAGCGGCAAATTCTGGCAGATTTGGGCTATAAAAATACGCCCGCCGCGACGAAATTGACGTTGCGTTATTTGAACAGCGATTCGCCGATGTTTAACAAAGTGTTCCGCACGGCGGTTTTAGACATTGGCATTAAAGGACAACAAATCGCGCATCAAGTCGCTAAACCGTTGAAATCGAAAACGGGCTTGTTCAAACATTATCCGTTGCAATTGTTAGGTTCGGCGATGCCAAGCGTGCCAAAAAACACCTTGCGAGATTTTCTGCCAACTTGCAAAGATGATGAAGTGTTAGTTTTTGAACCTGAAGAAAGCGCAGAACGCACCGTATTTTATTTCCCTGGTTGTGGCAGTGAACGGATGGTTTCGGATATTTCAATGGCGGCGATTCACATTTTGTCGAAATTGAAAACGCGCGTGATTTTGCCACCGCCGTTTTTATGTTGCGGTTTTCCCGCGCAAGCCAACGGCATGAGCGAATTGCATTCGCAAAATAATTTGAAAGTCACGATTATGCTCAATCAAATTCGCGATATGTTCGCGCATTTTGAATTTGATGGTTGCGTGGTGACGTGTGGAACGTGCGAAGAAGGCTTAAATCAAATGGAAACCGCAAAATTATTTGGTGACAGATTGGTTGATGTCAGTGCGTTTGCGCTCGAACAAGGGCTGACTTTAGAAGGTGAAGTAACTGGCAAAACGTATTTATATCACGCGCCATGTCATGATTCGCTGGACGGAAAAGCATTGCAAGTGATGGAAAAATTGGGCGGTTTTGGTGACGTTACCACCGTGCCTGATTGCTGTTCAGAAGCGGGAACGATGTCGCTTTCTCGTCCTGATATTACAAATGGAATGCTACACCGCAAACGCGCGTCGATTGAAAAGGCGATGCCTGAATCGGGTAAAGCAACGATTCTGACCAATTGCCCATCGTGTATTCAAGGGCTAGGTCGTAACAAAGATATGGGCTTAGAAACTGAGCATTTAACCGTTGCGTTGGCGCGAAAATTCTCTGGCGAAAATTGGCAAGAAGAATTCAAACAACAAGCGGCAACAGCCAAAGTGGTGAATTTTTAGGTTGACAATTCGTTAGTCAAAAAACCGCCTATTTTCAAAAATAATTGTCCAGTTTGTGTCTCCTGTTTCGTTATGAAGGTATTGCTTGGAAAAATCCTTGCGACAAACCTAAAAACATAAGGAGACACAGTTATGAACCATCGAGTTAATTCAACTCGTTTCAATTTACCGCTCATTGCGTTATGGCTAGCGACCACAAATATCGCCATCGCTGACGAAAACCGCATCCATTTTGACATTCCCGCTCAATCGTTAGGCGCGACGCTGGATAGTTTGGCAAAAAATTCCAACACTAAATTGATTTATGCTGATTCAGTTGTAAAAGGACTGCACGCTGAGGCATTAAAAGGCGATTTCACCGTGCAACAAGCCTTAAAACGTGTTTTAACATCGAGCGGTTTGCAATCTGAAGAAGCAGGCGACGGCGTGATTGCCATTAAAAATGCGCCATCATCCAAATCAGAAAACCATCACGAAATCGACAAAGACAATTCTGTTTTTGAATTAGGTTCGATGGTTGTCGTTGGTGAAAATGAAAAATACGAAAAACTCACCAGCAAAGACATTCTCTCGTCAGTCGATATTATGTATGCCGATAAAATCGAAAATCAGAATGTGTTAACCGCTTATGATTTATTTCATCGTATGCCTGGCGTACAAATTACTCAATTCGGACAAGGCACAACAACGGGCAAACTTTCGTTTCGTGGTTTTAACGGAGAAGGCAATATCAATGCAGTGAAATTGTTAATCGACGGCATTCCGAGCAATACCAACGATGGCAATATGCCGTTTATCGATTCGATTTTCCCGCTCGATATTGAATCGATTGAAGTGGTTCGAGGCACAAACGACCCACGTTATGGACTGTATGCCATTGCTGGTAACGCCAACATCAACACTACCACAGGCGGTAATTATGCAAAAGGTCGCGTCAGTTATGGCAGTTTTGATAGTTACGACGTGCAATCGGGTTTGGGTTATGAGAAAAACGGTTTTTCACAAAATTACGCCGTTTCTTATCGTGATACCAGCGGTTATCGTGACCACGGCGGTTCGGATAAAAACAGTTTTTCAGGCAAATGGTTTTACACGCCTGAAAGTGAAAAATACAAAGTCGGTTTAATTGCCCGTTGGAGCGAAGGTGATGCAAAAGAATCGGGATATTTAACCGCTAAAGAAATGCTCGCCGACCGCACACAATCCATGCCGCGAAATGCAACCGATAGTAGCAATCGTCAAATCGGACAAATCAGCGGACATTTAGATGTGAATGTGACTGACCAATTATTTTGGTCAACAAAAAGTTATGCGAATACGTTTGATGACCAGCGTTTTGTGAAATTTTACGTCACTGGTTCACAACAAGAACGCACCAACGCCGAGCATCAATATGGCGCAATCACTTCGCTGACTTACAGACCGACTATTTCATGGCTGAATGATTTTTCATTGGAAGGCGGTTTTGATTTCCAACAACAAGACAATAAATCGTGGCGTTTCAACACCACCAATGCGGTGCGAACCTCCATGACGAGAAATCAAGAATTCGATTTCTTAACCTATGGCGGTTACATTCAAGCGGTCATTAAACCCACCGAATGGTTAAAAATCACACCTGGATTTCGTGCCGACCAAATCGATGGCAATTTTACCAATCGTTTAACGGGCGTTCCTGCCGCAATCAATAATTACGGCATCATTCCACAACCCAAAATCGGGGCAGTGATTACACCGATTGATGGTTACAGTCTTTATGGTAACTGGGGGCGCACATTTCAAGTCGGTATCGGTGCGGCATCGTATAAAACCAATCGTGGCGCAAAAGACGTAGACCCGTCGATTAACGAAGGTTGGGAAGTGGGCGTTAAATTAAAACCTGTCGATTGGACAGAAGCTCGAATTGCCTATTGGCGACAAGATGCCTCGAACGAATCCAGCCGCGTTTTAAACAGTGAAAAAAATGATTCGGTCACGATTGGCGCAACCAAGCGACACGGTGTTGATGTTGAAGTGAAAGTAAATCCGATTGATTCGGTGAGCGTTTGGACAGCGTATTCTTTGCAAGAAGCGATTGTGAAAACTGCGCCCAGCAATACGCAATATGTTAAAGGAAATCAAATTATTAACACGCCTGAACATCTTTTTTCAGCAGGTATCGATTACCAAATTACCTCCGCATTGAAATCGTCGTTATGGACAACGGGACAAAGTGATTACTTCGTTGACCAAGGCAATAAATTAGGGAAATTCGGTGGTTATGGTTTGTTAAATTTAGATTTAGGTTATCAAGTCACCAAACAAGTAGATTTGCAATTCCAAGTGAAAAATTTAACCGATGCTAATCGTGAATATGTTTGGTATGACGCAGGTTTTCCCGAACCGCTTTTCTCATCGGGTGATGGACGCGCTTTTTATGGTGCGGTCAATGTTAAATTTGATTACTAATCACGCATGAAAAACTTCGAATCCGAACTCTTTATGCTTTTCGATAATTGAATCTGAATTTAGGAATAGTCGTTAATGTACTTTTATTCCGCTTGATTGATTTTGCCGAATATTGCAACACGCTGGTTTTCATTTCTTTTAAAAGTGAACATCAGCATAATCAGTAATCGGCTAAATCATCTATACGTTCAGTGGTAAAAACAACCTAAGCGGTTTTTCAGGAAATGGTATAAAACCGAATTGTTGATAAAATCCAGCAGCGGTCGTATTTAACGCATCCACAACAACCGCATAAACCGCTAGTATTTCACTGACTTGTTCCACTCGTTGTATGGCATCGACCAACAAAATAGAGCCTAGACCTTGTCCTTGATAGTTTTTATCAACGGCTAATCGTCCGAGCAACGCAATAGGCACTGGATAATTGGGTAATCGCTGTTTTAAGGTTTGCGGTAAGTCCGCAACACTAATACCACCTGCGCTAAGTGTGTAATAACCCGCAATTATTGACGGGAAATCAACAGGCGTAGCGACAAATACTTTGTTAATGTGGTGTTTTATATTTTGGCGGGCATATTGTTGTAAATAGCTATTCAGGCTGCTTTCACCACAGTCAAACTGTTTGCGCCGATGTTCGTTGTTCAGTGCGTTGATATTGAATTTCATGCGCTTGGAAAGACGGATTTTTGATGTAGTTGCAGTGCTTTTTTGAGTTTGTTATTTCTAGGTGGTGGATTTTCTAAAGCCTCTAAAAATAATTCAAAATCAGAAACAGACAAGGTGATTTGTTCATGTTCGTTAATGATTTGTTCAGCGGCAGTTAAGGCTTGAGAAAGGACAAATTCGGATAGATTTTTATGTTTGTAACTGGCAGCTTTTTCCAGTTTTTGTTTTGAAAACGTATCAAGGCGAATGTGCATTCGTTGTTGCTTGCTAGTTTCGGTAGTTATCATTTTAAGCTCCTATGGTGAACGGGCAAATTGTACGCCATTTATGCACCTATAAGAACAGATTGTAGTTTAGTTTTGTAATTTCAGACATTCCCCAGCCTTTTCAGGCTGGGAGATGTGCTTTAGTCTCACAATTCACATATCCGAGTAACATCGCCAATGAAAAAACCTCTCCGCAAAAATCACGCCCGCAAATTGTGGCTCGATGTGCATCTTTATGTGGGGCTAATTTTAGGATTGATTATTTCTGTCGTGGGGCTGACTGGCAGTTTACTGGTGTTTTATGTCGAACTCGATGAAATGCTCAATCCTGAATTAGTGATTTCTAATCCTGCAAAAACGTCTTTGCCTTACGAGACGATTTTTCAATCACTAAGCCAAGTCGAACCAGAACGGCAAAATGGTTGGCGGTTGGAAATTCCTGAGAATCCTCAGCGCATGATTACGGCACGTTATTACACCGAGCAAGAAATTGAACACTCACACTTTGCGCCATTGCTGGTGTCAGTCAATCCGTATTCGGGCGAAGTGGTAAAAAAACGGTTTTGGGGCGAGTTTGTGATGACGTGGATTTATGATTTGCATTACACGTTGTTGCTCCAAAACACGGGCAAAATCGTCATGGCAATCGTGGGCGGATTTTTGCTGATTTCGTTACTCAGCGGCGTTTATTTATGGTTGCCTGCGCGACATAAAATCGTTTCGGCGTTGTTGATTAAACGTTCGGCAAGTCGAGAGCGTTTTACTTACGATTTGCACAAAGTGAGCGGAATTTACAGTTTGATTGTGATGTTGATGCTGGCAATAACGGGCATTGCGTTGGAAGTTCCTGAATATGCGAATCCGTTGATTAGTTGTTTTTCGCCGTTGCAAACGCTGTCGAAATCGCCCTCGAATTTTTCAATTCAACCTCGAATCAGTTTGGACAAAGCGGTTGAGATTGCAAAACAACAATTTCCTGAGGCGCGTTTGTGTTGGATTGAAACGCCATCGGGGAATTTGGGAAGTTATCATATCCGTCTACGTCAAGCCGATGAACCAAGTCAGCGTTTTCCAAAAACAAACGTGTGGATTGACCAGTATTCGGGTGAAATTTTGAATGTGAATAATCCGAAACATTTTTCTAATGGCGACACGGTAATTAGTTGGTTTCATCCGCTGCACAGTGGCGAAGCGTTTTCAATGACGGGGCGTTTGTTGGTGTTTATTTCGGGGTTGTGTTGCCCGATTCTTTTTGTCACGGGCGTGTTGCGGTGGTTGCAGAAGCGTCGCGCTAAAGGTGTTCATTTAGCGCGGTGAAAATGCCTTAGCAATCGTCAATCCATTTCCAAACATAAGCTGTTGCTGGCAATATCCACGAGCGATGTTTGTGTAATAACTGTTGACCTTTTTTGAAAAAAATTCGTGTTAAACGTGAAAATTCTGTTTCTGTTTGTACTGCCATGTTTTAACCTCGTTTGGTTTTGTTGAACATGGCGGTAGTATTAAAAAGTACAAAATAAAAAAACGGAAAATGCAGAAAACTTTTCTGATTTTCTATATTTAAAACGGAAACAAATCATTTTTTTCAAAGAGCTTTAGTGCATGACTTATCTTTTTTTCAAATGAAGAAAGATTTTCAGAACCAAGACCGCAATCAGTCGCACGCGCCACGATTGCAGCTTTTATAGCAGATGCGTTTGGTTTATTACCTGTTTTGTAATTACTTTTATCTTCTGCTAAAAGCCAAGCCATTATGGCAAGTGCCTTATTGGTGTTCATTTCTGCTACTTCGCCACCATCAGGAGTAATGTTTCTGGATTCATCAAACAAGAAAGCTGGTCTATCTGTGATTGGCATACTTTCAAACCAACGTCGCAAACTGTCTTTTTTTATGCGAATGGCATTTTTGTCTTTTATAAGTGCCTCATCAACACTGGGGTTTGTAGTTACCCAACCGCTGCGTTCTCTAATATCACTAATTTCATGTTCTAACAAATTATCCCGTAATGCTTGTTCTATCAAAACACGCTTAACATCCATGCAACTTGTTGAATAATTCAATGATGCTAATTGTGCTGGCTCTACATCACACCAAAGCGCAACAACGGCATCAATAGTTAAAATCGGGCATAAATCCCAATAATGAAGACAATTATTATTTTGCGTCATAAATTTTCCTTGAAATACATCTTTTAAAACCACCTGCATCAACTGTTGTGCATAGCTTTGCGACCTAAAACAGGCGTGTTCATATAAAAAACTGCGCTAAATGACATAGTGAATGTGTTAAATCACGCACAGTTCATTCATTTATCAAAGCAACAGATTATCAGAAGGCTTGATTCTACGCGCCTTTTCGGCGTTGGCATAACGCTTGCCATTTCATCGATATTTTCTTGAATTATCTTTGGAGTCTGGCTAAGTGTCTGCCGTTTATATTAACCACGATCAAATTTCGCTGTTGTTTCTCAATCATCGTGAAGCCATCATTAGTTTTCTCATGCAACGTGTTCGTTGCCCCGATACCGCCCAAGATTTAAGTCAAGAAACCTATCTACGTTTATTACGCAAAGAATCTATCCCGCATAGCGAAAATCTTATTGGTTATTTGTACCGAACGGCTGAACGATTAGCGATTGATTTTTTGCGTTATGAACAACGTGTGACCAGCAAATCCGTGTTGCTTGATGACGAATTAGTTTGTCCAAATAAGCAACCCGAAGAATTAGCCTTGTTGCGTGAACAATGTGAACGTTTGTTAGATGCGATTTATTCATTGCCAAAGCCGTGTCGGCAAGTGTTTTTACTCAGAAAAATCGATGAATTAAGTTATGCTCAAATCGCACAGGAACTTAAAATTTCGGAAAAAACCGTGCAACGTCATTTAGTTAAAGCGATGCTTCATTGTCATCAACGTCTCAATTTTTAATCTTTTCAAATCATGAAGTTTAACCCGCGTACTTTTGAGCAAGCCGTGACTTGGTTTGTTGCCTTGCAAAGTCAAGATTGTAACGAACAACAACGTGCAGAATTTCAACAATGGCTAACGCAACATGAATCACATACCGCTGCTTATGCCGAAGCGGAAAAATTGTGGATAAATATGGATAGCGTTAAGCCTTCGATATTAAGTTCAAAAGCACGAAATCAAAGCAGACATTCAAGCAGAATCAGTATTGCCAGTTTATTATTGATAGCGGTCGCAACAGGTTGGTGGTTTGATTACAGCGCAGAAACCATCACGCACAGCACAGGTATTGGACAACGACAAAGCATCGAATTAGCCGATGGTTCACAAATTGAACTCAACGCCAAAACACAACTCTCCGTGCGCGTGTCTTGGTTGCGCCGCGAAATTCAATTACAAGAAGGCGAAGCGATGTTTAACGTCGCACATGAAAAATTCAGAACTTTCACTGTTCAAGCGGGAACGTTGCAAGTTCGTGATATAGGCACACGTTTCAATGTTCGCAAACGCGACGATGGCACGGTGGTATCTGTTTTAGAAGGTGAAGTGGAAGTAAAACCTGAACATGCTTGGCTAGGTCAAAATGTAAAAGCAGGTTTTAGTTGCAAAATGGATGAAGACGGACAGCTTCACGCTATCGAACCTGCAAATCTTGAACAAGCCCGCAGTTGGCTTGAGGGGCGTTTGATGTTTAATCACACGCCACTTGCTCAAGTCGTCGCCGAATTAGAGCGTTATCACGATGTGCATTTTGTTTTTTCAGATGTGACGCTAAGAAATGAAACGTTGAGCGGTGCGTTTGAAGCGGCGGATTTAAATCCGTTTTTACGCGCGATAGAAAAAATCTTGCCTGTACGCACTCAACGCCAAAAACAAACCATTGTGTTGTCTCGGCGTTGAATTACTAACCGATGTTACGCAACCGCAATAAAACAACGTAGGGGCGGGTTCTAAACCCGCCCTATCATGCACAAATTTTTGATAATGGCAGTTGTGTTTCATTATTTATGTTTCGCGTACATTGGGCGGGTTTAGAACCCGCCCCTACATTGATTTTTATACTGATGCGTGCGTAACATCAGTTACTAATTGAATTATTACGTTTATTCGTGACTCGAAAACCGTTTCCGCTCTTCTGCACTACGCCCCAACGCTTTTGCCATCCAAGGAGGTGGCGCGTCGAAAACAGATTGAAAGGTTTTTAACTGCTCAACCGCATCTGTAACTTCAGGCACTTTAATCGGGTAAATATCCGCGCGAATAATTTTCGCTGCCGCAGGCCCGCCAACCGATTGCATAAATAAAACATGACAATCTTTCACCAAATTCACCCGAAACAAATTGCGGTCATCCGAATCATCTGCGCCAATCGTCGAGCGAATATCAATCAAACGGTATTCATCTTTTGACAATTGATAAACCAAAAACCGCAAACACGAACCAAAATGCCCGTTTAACAATTCACCGCTATTCGATGCCACGCCAACACGAATCGATTCGGGCATATCACCGTCTTTATAAGGTTGAACTTCAGGCAAACCGTCGTCTGTTTCTTCACCCCACAAATAACGCACCGCTTGTTTGATGTTGGCAAGTCCGATGTCAATGTCTTCGCCATCTTCTTCGCCGTCTAAACTGCCGATGCCTGTTTTTAAATTTGTGACTGTAATCGATTTCAATTTTTCATCGTCAAGCGGCATACCGACTTTTTCATGCAAAATTTCAATCAATCTTGGCACGTCAACATCAGGCAAAACGCGAGCCGCTAACGCAATTCGCAAGGCTAATTCTCTTGGTAACTGACTCATTTTTCACCTCTAAAGTTCGTGATATGCCTGCCAACCCGTATAACCTTCGTTTAGGCTGTAGACTTCTTTAAAACCAAAATCGCTAAACATTTCTGCAACGTGTTCACTCGCGTGACCGTGATAGCAATAAATCAAAAATGGCTGTTCTTTATCGCCTTTGACAATCAAGCTATCGCGCAGTTTTTCATGCAAGTGCATGGCATTTTCAAGATGCCCCGCGCGATAATCTTTCACATCACGGCAATCCAAAATCACAGGCTTTTTGTCTGCGATAAATTGCGCCGCATCACTGATAGCAAGAGTTTTGAATGTTGCCATCGTTACACTGGTCCGCTGTGCAATTCTTTTTTCACAAAAATCGTTTTGGTCAACGCTTCTTCAAAGGCAATGGTTTCACCTTTGAATTTGAAACCTTTTGCCGCTTCATACGCTGTCACGACTTTATCTTCAGCAGATTGACCTTTTAAATCCGCTTTTTCAATGTAGAGGAATTCAAGCGTTTCATTCCAAACCATGCCGTCACGATATGGCACAAATTTGAATGTGAAACCGTCTAATTCAATCTGCATATTGTCTTTAATGTTTTCAACATACATTAAAAGCACGGTTTCAGGTGTTAAGGCTTCTTTGTATTTTGAAATGAATTCAGGCACTTGCGCGAGTTCATGAAACATCCCGTTCACAAACGTAAATTTTTCATCGGTCGCTAAAATCGCGGCTTGGTTTAACAACAATTTCGGTGGCATGTGAACGCCATCGTTGAGTTCGCCTTGAATTAAAATTAAATCACCACGAAATGCGGTAAATTTTTTATCACTGGTTTTTCCCAAAACGGATGTGATGAATAAAAGCCCTTCTTTGTCATAATTTGCGAGTAACATTTTGATTCTCCTGATTAAAAAACTTTGTGTTTAAACATCGACGCGGCGACGTTGTACTTGTTGTGGATCGGCGGTAATTTTGCGGTAAATTTCGATGCGGTCGCCTTCTTGAATCGGGGCATCGAGTTTCGCTAACTTTCCATAAACACCGACTTTTTGGGTGGTTAAATCGATTTGTGGATATTGTTTTAAAACGCCTGATAATTCGATAGCTTCTTGAATCGTGCTTTCATCAGGCACTTCTAAACGAACCCATAATTGCCGTTCTGCTTCGGCGTAGCACACTCCGATATTCATGCTTTTTTCTCCGCTTTTTTATCAAACAGACGTTTCCCCGCGACCAAAAAACCCAACATGATGAATCCACCAGGTGGCAATGCGGTGAGTAAGAAACCTTTGTAATCTTCAATCACGGTGATTTCCATAAAACGAAAACTTTCACCGAGCAAAACAGAGGCATTAGCAAATAAAGTGCCTGCTGAACTGATTTCACGCATCGCGCCTAAAATCACCATCACCAGCGTAAAACCTACGCCCATCATGAAACCATCCCAAAGCGATGGCAGCGGTTCTTGTTTTGAGGCAAACGATTCGACACGTCCTAAAATCGCGCAGTTCGTCACAATCAACGGAATAAACAGACCTAATACTTTGTGCAATTCGTGCATCCACGCATTGAGGCAAATATCCACCAGCGTCACCAGCGCGGCAATGAGCAACACGAAAATCGGAATCCGAATTTCAGACGGAATTAAATGGCGATTGAGTGACACAATCCAGTTTGAAGCGACCATCACGGCAATCGTCGCAAGCCCCATTCCTAAACCATTCGTCGCCGTTCCCGTCACGGCAAGCAACGGACATAACGCTAAATTTTGGGTGAGAATAACGTTGTTATCCCACAAACCATCACGGGCAATTCTTTTATATTCGGGGGTAAAAAGTATCGACAGATTCATGATTTTTCTCCTGTGGCGAGCAATGTGGCTTGATTTGCTTTGTAGAATTCCAATCCGCGCCGAATCGCTAAAACGACTTTTCGAGGGGTAATCGTCGCGCCGCTGAATTGGTCAAAAATACCGTTGTCTTTTTTTACCGCCCATTTTTCAAAACCGACGTTTTCGAGCGATTTACCGTCAAAACTCAACACCCATTTTGATTTGCTGATTTCGATTTTGTCGCCTAAGCCTGGGGTTTCGGTATGTGAAATCACGCGTACGCCTAGAATTTCGCCGTTTTTATCTATGCCCATGACCAAAGTAATTGCCCCTGCGTAACCATCTGGTGCAACGAATTTGAAACATACGCCATTGATTTCACCTGCTTTTTTGGCGAGATAAACAATCGTTTCATTTGCGCCTAAATTTGCATCCGCTGAAGGCAATGTCACGGTGTCGAGTAACAAATCGTTATCGTGCAATTCGGCGGGGATAACTTCTTCGAGTTTGGCTTTTAAATCTTCTTCGAGGCGCAATTGAATCACGTCGCGCGTCACTAAATCCGCCATTCCTAACAACAACGCGGCAACCAGCGCAAAACCTGCTAACACACCTGTTTGATAATGTAATTGCGGGCGTAACTTTTCTAAATTTTCAGGTTCGAGCCACACTTTGATTTTTGCCAACACCGCGTCGAATGGGGCTTTTATCGTTTCCAAGTTCATGACTTAACCTCCTTCAATCGGTTTGCCGTCACGAGTACGACCATAAATGCGTGGACGAATGTAATGGTCAATCAGTGGCGTGACCGAATTCATCAGCAACACCGCAAAGCCCGTGCCTTCGGGATAACCACCCCATGAACGAATCACAAAAATCAACACCCCGCAACCTGTGCCAAAAATCAGTTGTCCGAGTGGCGTATTTGGTGAAGTGACGTAATCAGTGGCGATAAAAAACGCGACCAGCATTAACGCGCCAGAATTTAAATGCACCCACGCACTTAAATAATGCGAACTATCAACAAGGTGAAAAATTGTTGAAAGCAGTGTGACTGACGCGAGCAACGACACAGGAATAAACCATTGAATAACGCCTTGACGCATAAGCCAAATGCCGCCGAGCAAAATGAGCAAGGTTGATGTTTCGCCTAAACTGCCGCGTTCCCAACCAATAAACGCTAGAAAACCAGAATAATCACTCAGCAAATCGGGTAAAAGTTGGGCTTGTGAAAAACCTGTTTTCACAAAACCTAACGTGGTTGCTCCCGTAATCGCGTCGCTGATTTCTGCACCTGAAAAGGTGATTTTGAAACTTTCTAAAATATCCAGCCCTGTGAAAAACGGCGACACATTCACCCATGTGGTCATTTCAATCGGGAATGAAATCAAGAGCGCGACTCGCGCCAACATCGCAGGATTAAATAAATTTTGTCCTAAACCGCCATAGACGTGTTTGCCGAGAATAATCGCTAATCCCGAACCGACTACGCCAATCCACCACGGTGCATAAGGCGGCAAGGTCATCGCAACTAACAAGCCCGTCACAATCGCCGAACCATCACGCAAATACGATTCAACCGCGCCACCTTTGAGTTTTAAACAAACTGCTTCAAAAAATAACGCCGATAAAACCGTGACCATTGTTAAAAATAACGCCGACCAACCAAACAGAAAGATTCCAAATCCCAATGCTGGCAACAGCGCGAGTATCACTTTTTTCATAATGTCATCAACGCGCCGCGCTGAACTGACGTGAGGGGAACTAATCGGTTTAATGTTCATGCGGTTTCCTCCTGCGCTTTGGCTTCGGCGGCTTGACGTGCCGCCCGTGCTTCCATCACACGCCGCGCATCTTCTTCCGCTTCCGCTTTGATACGTTCCATGCGTTTGGTGCGTTCATCGGCGAGGCGTTTAGTTTGTTCGGCTTTGTGTTCGCGTTGTTGACGACTGAATAATTCGCCTGAGGCAAATTTAAAATAATGCACCAGCGGGATATTTGACGGGCAAACGTAAGAGCAACTGCCGCAACTAATACAATCTTTCAAACCTAAATCCACAGCGGCATCGAGTTTGTTTGCTTTAATTCGACTTGCCATTTCAAGCGGCAAAAGTCCAACGGGGCAAGCGGTGACACAACTTGAACAACGAATACACGGTTTCATTTCGGGTTCAAAAATGTCTTCGTGTGATAACGCTAAAATGCCACTGGTCGCTTTGACAACGGGAACATCAGCGTGTGGCAATACTTCGCCCATCATCGGGCCACCCATAATTAAACGGGCGAGTTTTTCATTTTCAACGCCGCAAAACGCTAAAACTTCCGACATTAACGTGCCGATGGGAACTTCAACGTTTTGAGGTTTAGCAACCGCGCCACCTGAAACCGTGACCACGCGACTAATCAATGGTTTTGATAAACAAACCGCTTGATACACCGCATAAGCCGTAGCGACGTTATGAATTACCACGCCAATATCGGTTGCTCTGCCATCGGCAGGAATTTCGTTACCCGTTAAATAACGCAACATTTGTCTATCCCAACCCATTGGATAACGAGTGGGAACTTGCACGACACTGATTTGGTCAAATTCTGCGCTGGCGGCTTGCATCGCTTTGAAAGCATTCGGTTTATTGTCTTCAATGCCGACAATCGCTTTCGACGCATTCATGCCGCGCAACATCAAACGAATGCCGCCGACAATTTCAACCGCACGTTCTTGCATCAACAAATCGTCGCAGGTCAAATACGGTTCGCATTCGCCCGCGTTAATCAGCAACGTGTGAATTTGATTTTTGCGCCCTAAATTTAATTTCACCGCTGACGGAAACACCGCGCCGCCTAAACCCACAACACCTGCGCCACCGACTCTTAAACAAATTTCTTCGGCATCGAGTTCAAACGGATTTTCAGGCACAGCGTATTTAAACCATTTTTCCTCACCATCAGTTTCAATCACAATCGTGCGAATTGGCAACGCAGAAGGATGTGGCGCAGGCAAATCTTGCACGTCAAAAATCACCCCAGAACTCGGTGCATGAACTGGCGCGGAAATCGTGCCTTGACTGTATGCAAGCAATTGTCCTTTTAAAACGTGTTCGCCGACTTTTACAATCGGTTCGGCAGGTTTGCCGACGTGTTGTTGCACGGGAATATAAAGTCTTTTTGGTAACGGCAAATCGGTGGCAATTGGTTTATCGCACGTTTCGGCTTTGTGTTCTTCGGCATGAATACCACCGCGAAACTTGGGATTTTCAAGAAAAGCAAACATGGTCATTTCTCCTAAGCCGCCACAAGTTGAGGTTTATGCCAACGCCAATCACGCAACGTGACTTCAATCGGGTGCATTTGCAAACATTCGGTAGGACAAACTGCCACGCATTTCGTACAACCAATACAAGAATCAGCAATCACGGCATGAATTTGTTTTGGCGCACCGACAATCGCATCGGTTGGGCAAACTTTGAAACAGCGTGTACAACCTGTGCAAGTATCTTCGCTGACTCGCGCCACCATTGGTTCAACATCTTGTGTTTGGCTTAAATCAACATCAACACCGAGTAATTTGGCGAGTTGTTCAACTAATGCACTGCCACCTGGGGGACAAAGTGTGACGGGAGCTGCGCCTAAAACCACAGCTTCAGCGGCAGGTCTGCAACCAGGAAAGCCGCATTGTCCACATTGTGAACCTGGCATTAAGGCTTCAACACGTTCAACAAGTGGGTCGGATTCAACTTTGAGATATTTCGCGGCAACGCCTAAGCTCAAGCCTAAGGCTAATCCTAATAACGTTAAGATAATAATCGCAGAAAAAACGTACATGACCGCGCCTCTTAGGATTTATGATTCATTTGGTTGGAAGTCCAGCAAAGCCCATAAAGGCAAGTGACAAGATTCCCGCTGTGATAAAGGCAATCGGTGTTCCCGAAAAAAGCGCGGGGACTGACATTAACGCCAAGCGTTCACGCAGACCCGCGAAGAGTACCATCACCAACGTAAAACCTAATGCCGCACCAAAACCAAATAGCAAACTTTGAATGAAATTGTATTGTTCTTGAATGTTAAGCAACGCTACACCCAACACCGCGCAATTTGTGGTAATCAACGGTAAGAAAATTCCCAATACTTGATAAAGCACGGGACTAGTTTTGTGAATTACCATCTCAGTAAATTGCACCACCGCTGCAATTACTAAAATAAAACCGAGTACCCGCAAAAAACCAATATCAAACGGAATCAAGAGCCGATGTTCCAAAACCCAACTTGCCGCCGATGCCAAAGTCAAAACGAAAGTGGTCGCCATGCCCATACCTAAAGCGGTATCGAGTTTGTTCGACACGCCCATAAATGGACATAATCCAAGAAACTTAACTAAGACGACGTTGTTGACTAATGCCGTACCTAAAATGAGTAAGAGATATTCGCTCATGACTTTCACACCTGTTTTGTTTAGTTTTACTTTTGCACCAACTGTGCCAATGAAAATTGATGGCTTGAAAGTCGCTGTTTTAGTGCGTTGCGAACAAAAAATGATTCACAACGGTGCAGTTTTTTCTGTGTGAGACAAGACAATTGTAGGAAAGCCGACAAAACTTTTTGCTTTAGTGCGTGAAATAAAAGGCATCACGTTTTATTTGAGTTAGACGTGATTTTTCTACTGGTTCATTTCTGTTCAAATTCACCATGCTTGTGAAAGGTTTTGACGTTGACACGATTGCTGAAATCACAAAATTAACCGTGCAAGAAATTGAAAAGTTGTAGTTTTCTTTTCAATTCTTATCGCTTACAATCAGCAAAAATCACACACAAAAATAAGGAAAATTTATGACGCAGTCAGTCAGTCAGTCAGTCAGTCAGTCAGTCAGTCAGTCAGTCAGTCAGTCAGTCAGAAAAATTATTATGGCGTTCTAACCAATGTCAAGGCTTTTTCTGCCTTAAATTTCCTCAAATCAAATTACAAAAACCCGCTAGTGCTTTGCGCTAGCGGGTTTTTTATTGCTTAAAATTTTTGGAGAACATCATGAATTCACTCATCGTCGTAAAAGCAAGTTTAATAACAGTATGTATTGCATCTTTAACTGGTTGCGGAGCATCTCTTTTTTCTTTCAGAGATGAAAATCCAAATATACAAGATATTTCTGTTGCACCGCATTTTTGGCCTTGGAGTAAAACTGGCTTGAACACGTTTGCAACAACTGCTAGTCGTAGAATGGTTCTTACGAAACAAGATGATTATGGAGATAAGATTATAGTTTGTTCTGAAGCACCGCCAGATGTTGGTGAAGCCTTCGCGTCAGCAGTTGCAAATGGACTGAAAAGTTCTATAACGGAACCCAAAACACAAGTAACAAATGAATTCTTAAATAATTATGCCAGAACTATTGCCACTCAAATCACACCATTGGTGTATCGCACTCAAGGGTTACAATTTTACCGCGACGCAATGCACGCACTTTGCGTCGATAAAATGAATTGGGAATCAAATAAGTCGGAACAAAATAATCCTAAACCCCACGTTTTACTTCCACTACCTGTCACAACGACCACCACGACAACCCAAACAAAAACAGATAAAAAAACTGGAGAGCCTGTTACTACTGTAAAAAATGAATCTGTTACTAAGTATGATACGTCAACTCTTAATGCTAACAATTATGAAGACATGAGAGCGTTCTATGCAATACAGGCAGTCGAAGCAATTAAGGCAGAATTACCAGTAATGTTGGAGGCACAGAAAATATTTTTTCAGAATGTTAAAGCAGGTGACGCAAAACTAGATATTGATTCCTTGAAAAAAATTGTTGGTGCGGTAAATCCAAATGCTGTTGCTAAAGATGCAACCGCTATACCCACAGCACCACAATAGGTATATCTAATGAAAAATAACTTTCCACCAAAAACATTCTGGGACGTTGATTATTTCGTTGAGAATGGAGTTTATCAATGGATGAAACCAATTCAACAAGAACTTGGCAATGGTCGAGTTCTTGTTGAAGATTATGGTGACATGATTCTACTCAATAGCTATTCATATTTATCACTCATTGGACATCCAAAAATCAACGAAGCGGCTAAAAATGCTATTAAAAAATACGGAACAGGTACTAATGGCGTTAGACTTTTAGCGGGTACTACACCTTTGCATTTGGAATTAGAAAAAAGAATTGCCGATTTTAAACATACAGATACAGCAATTACTTTTTCAAGTGGATATGTTACAAATTTATCTACTATTTCAAGTTTGATGCGTGCAGGTGATACGGTTATTTGTGACAAAATTAACCACGCCAGTATTTTTGATGGTTGTGCATTATCTGGTGCAAAAATGGTTCGTTACAATCATAACGATATGAATCATTTAGAACATCGTCTAAAACAGTCAGAAAACAGCAAAAATCGTTTTGTCGTAGTGGATGCTGTTTTCAGCATGGACGGTGATGTTGTTGATTTGCCTAATGTGATTTATCTTTGCCAAAAATACGGTGCTTATTTGATGGTTGATGAAGCTCATTCAATTGGAGTGCTTGGAAAAACAGGACATGGAATTGAAGAACACTTTGATATTTCTCCTGATGCAATCGACATTAAAATGGGAACGTTAAGTAAGACAATTCCAAGCATTGGTGGATATGTAGCAGGTAGCAGCAAATTTATTCGTTTTTTGAAACATGAATGTCGGAGTTTTATTTTTTCTGCCAGTTTGCCACCATCCAATGCAGCCGCAGCTAAAACCGCTTTTGATATTATCGAAGAAGAACCTGAAAGAGTAGTGAAACTGCATGAAAACACTGATTATTTCGCAGAAAAATTACGAAATGCGGGGTTTGACCTACTTCAATCAACTACAGCAGTATTTCCAATAATTTGTGGAGATTTAGCAACGACAGCAAAAATGCAAAAACATTGTTTCGAAAATGGCGTTTTTGTTCATGGTGTGTTTCCACCTGTTGTTCCTGAAGGTACTGGAAGGCTTCGTGTAACAGTCACGACAAATCATCAATTAAGCGATTTGGACTATTGCGTTGATGTGCTAAAACGTGGTGCTGAAAAATTTGGCGTTAAATTATCAAGTCAATAAAAATGCTCTCGAATTTTGTTTATTTTGTCGTAAGAAATCGGTTTGTGATTATTTCACTGACGTTGTTATTGACGGTTATCGCTGGTTTTTTTACGACAAATCTTAAAGTTATTATTGACCCTGTGGCAATTCTTCCAGCAAGCCATCCTTTTGTTTCATCTAAAACGTTGTTGCAAAAAACGTTTAATACTTACGATGCGTTGGTAATTGTTGTTGAATCGAAATCAGGAAATTCAGTAGACGCTGTTGTTTTGGAAAAAATCCAGCGAATTACAAACCAACTCAAACAAGATAAAGGTTTAGTTAAATCTACATTGCTCAGTGTTACGAGCCAAAACGCAAAAGCGATTTTAAGCGGCAATGAAAGTTTTGAAGTTCGCCCATTGCACACGGTTTTAAATCAACCTGAAAAATTACGCGCTTGGCTTGATGCAAATCCGATTTACCGCAACGCGATTGTGTCACCTGACCAAAAATCATTTGCAGTAATTGCTGAATTTTATCCTGACCCAGATGGTTACAACTCCATTTTGCAAAGAATACAGCCAATTATTGACAAAGAGTGCGACGATAATGTGAACATTTATCTAAGCGGTGAAGTTGATTTTATGGCTGAAATTGAGCGGTATTCCGAACGCATGATTATTCTCGTGCCAATTGCGATTGTGTTGATTGCAGTGTTGTTATTTAGTGCGTTTGGTAGCCTGCAAGGTTTATTTTTGCCACTACTTACTGCAAATTTAGCGTTGATTTGGGTACTGGGAATTATGGGGGCAAGCGGTATTCCTCTCGATGTTTTTAATGCTACGACCCCAATTTTAATTTTAGCCATTGCCGCTGGTCATGCCGTGCAAATGCTTAAACGGTATTATGAAAAATATGAACGGCTAAGACTTGAAACGAATTTAACACCCAAAGAAGCTAACGAATTAGCCGTGATTAACTCGGTGAGTAAAGTCGGTAAATATATGATTGCCGCGAGTGTCATTGCCGCAATGGGCTTTTTATCACTCACTGTTTTTGAAATCAAAACCGTTAAAGTATTTGGTATTTTCACAGGGCTGGGCATTTTAAGTACCTTGCTGATTGAACTGACTTTTATGCCAGCGTTGCGTTCAATGCTCAAACCGCCTGTGATGAAACCTAAGCCAATTCGTCGTGGATTATGGGATAAACTGATTGATTTCATTGACCATCATTCAATCACCAAACGGTTTGCTGTTTTTTGGTTGGTTGCCATTGTCACGGTAACGATAGGCATTAGCCAAGTCAAAATTGAAAATTCCAACAAAGCCAACTTTGCAGATTGGACAACCGTTCGTCAAGATGATGCTGTCATCAATGAAAAGTTAGGTGGTACACAAACTTTCTACATCATGATTGATACAGGGCAAATTGATGGTGTAAAAAATCCAGCTGTATTAAATGCGATGGCAACCTTGCAACGTCGTTTAATTGAAATGGAAGGTGTAGGTAAAACGGTGTCATTGGTGAATTTCATCACTCGAATGCACCAAGTGATGCGTGGCACAGATTCGAAAGATTTACCTGAAACCGCAGAAACGGTGGGGCAATACTTACTGCTTTACAGTATGTCTGGCGACCCTGATGATTTGAAGTCTTATGTGGATTTCAATTATCAACGCGCTAACTTAAAAGTGTTTGTCAAAAAAGATGACAGTACCTTTGTGATGAATCTCGTGAATCAAACACAAGCCATTGCAAAAGATTTATTTCCAGCAGGTGTAACGTTACAGTTTGGTGGTGGGATAGCAGAAGCTGCGGCACTTAACGAAGTATTAGTCCATGATAAATTGCTCAATATCGCTCAAATTATCGGTGTGGTGTTTATTGCTTCAACGTTGTTATTCCGTAGCGTGTTAGCTGGATTTTTAGTGTTATTGCCATTAGTCATAACCGTAATTTTCAATTTTGGTTTGCTGGGCTGGTTAGGCATTCCGTTAAACATTCCAACGTCTTTAATTTCAGCGATGGCAGTCGGTATTGGTGCTGATTATGCAATTTATCTGATTTCGCGTTATCGAGAAGAATATCAACGTAATAAAAATACGGCTTTAACTAATACATTACAATCGGCAGGTAAAGCCTGTTTGTATGTGGCTTCAGCGGTATCTATTGGTTACGGCGTTTTAGCATTATCGTTTGGCTTTAAAGTTCATCAATGGTTAGCTTTACTTATTGGTTGTGCGATGCTGGTAAGTGTATTTGCTTCATTAACGTTGATACCTTCGATTCTAAGACGATTTGAACCTAATTTTATTAAACGTGTGTGAAGGAAAAATCATGTTTCGACCACTTCTGATTTCAAGTTTTTTATTTGCCGTAAATTGCGCCTACGCAGAAAACATCGATGTTCAGCAACTTATGATTCGCAATGATGCGAGTTCAAAAGTGCTAGACGCAAAGTCTGACATGACGATGACATTAGAAAATGAAGACCATCAACAACGTGTTAGAAAATTAACCGCATTAACTAAATTAAAACCAGATGGTGTGAATAATCAACGAATTTTACGTTTTCAAGCACCAGCGGATATTAAAGGAACTGTCACGTTGTTAATTGAACAAACAGCGCAAGATGATGATATGTGGATTTATCTACCTTCACTCAAAAAAACACGCCGTTTAGTTTCTGATAACAAACGCGATAGTTTTGTCGGTTCAGATTTAACCTTTGGTGATTTAATTGGACATAAACCCAGTGAATGGAATTCAACTTTGCAAAAAGAAGATACTTTAGACGGCAAAGCTGTTTATGTGATTGAAAGTTTGCCTAAAGATGAATCGGTGAAATCCCATACAGGTTACAGTAAGCGTTTAATTTGGATTGATAAACAAAGCAATGTCGCACTCAAAACCGATTATTGGGATGAAACAGGGCAATTACTCAAAACGATTCAAGTCAGTGATGTGCGTTTAGTCGATGTTGACCGTACAAAATGGCAATTCATGGATTTGAATGCAGAAAATTATCAAAACCATCACAAAACCGTCTTGCATTTTGACAATTATAAAGTTAATCAAAACCTCGCCGATAAGTTATTCAATCCTTCTAGCCTAGAAAAAGAATAATGATGTCATGCAATTTTTTAAACCTTGTGTATTTTTAGCGGCTTTTTTGAGCAGTAATTTTGCGATTGCTGAAAATGATTTTTGGCAACTCGACGGTAAATTACAAGTGGGCGCATGGTCGTCAAATCGTTCACTCGATAATACTGAGGCGGTATTTCCAGCCACTGTTGCTTTAAAAAGCAAAGTGAATTTAGCTGATGATATTCATGTATTCGCCGATGGACGTGTGGGACATTCAGAGTATTTTGCGGATAAAAATAAATACGCCGTCGCACGCGAATTCTATCTTGATTACACTTTTGAAAATGCCGACATTCGCATCGGCAAACAAATTATTGCGTGGGGACGTGCAGATAGAATCAATCCCACAGATTCATTAACAAGCCGTGATTATCGCTGGCTTGCGCCTGAGGAAGAAGATGCCCGATTTGGCAACACAGGCATTCGATATACGCATCATTTAAGCGATTACACTTTAACAAGTGTTTGGTTGCCACAAATGCGAACTTCACGCATTCCTTTAAATCCGCAGTACGTTTCACAAGTTTCAATTCAACAACCTGAAAAACTCGATAATTTTGCTTTCAAATTTGACCATATTGGTGAAGGTTTTGATGCTTCGTTATCTTTTTACAGCGGCATTGATACGATGCCTACGTTAGAAATCAATTCAGAAAATTCAACACCGTTTGCTTTGCTGAATCGACGTATTCAACGTTACGGCAGTGATTTTGCTTACGGTTTTGGTTCTTACACGTTACGCGGTGAATTTGCTTACACGCAAACGGGCAAGGATAAACAGGAATTTTCAGGTAAAAAATACGATTATTTTCAAGGTGTGATTGGATTAGAAAAACAATTTTCCAACAACTTAAACGTCATTGTACAAACCGTTTATCAATCAGCATTTTCATGGCGTGGTTTTGCATCACAGTCGCAGCAACAGCAATTAACGGTTTTTCAGCAAATCATCAATCAACAACCTGCTGAAAATTATTTCGGTATTGCTTATCACGTTTCTAAAAAATTACTCAACGATGATTTAGAACTCGAATTTAGCGGCTTAGGATTATCACAAAATCAAGGTTTTTTAATGCGCCCACGAATGCGTTATCAAGTTAATGATGAATCTTCAGTTGTCTTGGGTGGAGATTATTACAATGGCAGCGATGACAGTATTTTTGGGCGGTTGCGTGATAATAAAACGGTGTTTTTAGAAGCTAATTATAATTTCAGTTTATAACTTGCCAATTAACATTTTCCAGTTCAACCTTCTATTTCCTTCTTTCAAAGATACTTTAGTGTCTTAACTCGATTTAAGTTTTTCTAACATACTGTCGCACAAACAAAATTATTTCAAGTCAAGCGGTGAGAGTTGCTGTTTTAGTGCTTCTGTTGTTTAAAAAGCTGCAAAACAGGGCGTTTTTTCTGTGTGAGACAAGACAATTGTAAGAAAACCTACAAAGAAATTAAATTTTAAAGCCTTAAATGTACCGTAGCGCGTAGAATCCAAAACATGGCGTTTTACTTGCATCGTTTAATATAAAAAACCTAGTTGCAACACGAGTATCAAATCATGTCGAAAATCAGTCCTGCATACTTAGAAAACGAAATTACCGCTGAAGTTATTGAAATTATTTCGCCCGAATTTGAACAGCCAAAAATGTCGGTTTCCTTGCCGCTTTGTTTATTTGTGAAAGCGGTTGAACAAACGCCGATTGCGATTTCGATTACCGATAAAAAAGCGAACATTTTATATATCAACGCCGCATTTACCGACGTGACAGGCTACAGCGAAGCGGAAATTTTTGGACAAAACGAAGCGAAATTGTCTGACAAATGCACGCCTGCGGAGATTTATCAAAACTTGTGGCAAACCATTTCAGGCAAACAAATTTGGCGCGGACATTTGGTGAATCGAACAAAACAAGGTCAGCGTTATCTTGCCGAAGTCACGATTGCACCGATGCTCGATAAACTAGGCGAAATCAGCCATTTCATTGGGATGCACCGTGATGTTACGAACACACATCAAGCCGAACAACAACTGAGTAATCAGAAAAAATTGATTGAATCGGTGATTAACGCCTCGCCTGTGGCAATGGTCGTTTTGGATAGCACTTATCGCATTATTCTCGATAATCAAATGTATCAAACGTTGATTTCTGAACTTCGCCACGATGAACCTGCGTTGTTTTTTATCAATGTGTTGCAACAAGAATTCGGTGATTTGTGGGCGGATTCAACATTGCGAACGCACGGTTTTAGCAATCATGAAATTCGCGTTGAAGGCGTTGGACAACGCGGCACACGTTGGTTTTCGTGTTCAGGAAATTGGTTTAGTGAAGAAAATACCGAAGCTGATAATTTCTTTTTCAGACAATCAAAAGATTATTTATTGTTGAGTATTTGCGACGTGACCTTGCAACGTCAACAACAAGAAAAACTGCAATTGCAAACTTTGCAAAACATGATGGCAGAAGAAGAACACATTCGCAGTATTCGAGAAACGTTGCTCGGCGCGATGCACCAAATTCGTTTGCCGCTCAATCAGGTGAATGCCGCCGTGCAAATTATGACCCAACGCAATGATAGTCAAAATGTGCCGTTAAAAATGCTCCTCACGCAAGTACAACAAATGGGCGAAGAAGCCTTGAACACTTTGCAACGTTGCATTCCCGAAATTCCCGAATCTGCCGTGATGCCTGTGAATTTGAATCAACTCTTGCATCAAGTGATTCGTTTGTTTAGCAATAAATTTTTAGCCAATGGCGTGATTGTGGATTGGTTGCCGAATTCGGTTTTGCCTTCGATTTTGGGTTCGGATAACAAATTACGAATGCTGTTTAAACAATTGATTGATAACGCGGTCGATGCCATGAATCGCGCGGGCAGTCGAGAACGCATCATTAAAATTGGTACGTCCGTTGATAACGATTGGGTTTGTGTGACGATTGCCGACACGGGTTCGGGCATTCCCGTGAATCAACGCAGTAAAGTTTTTGAACCGTTTTTTACAACACAAACCGCTGGCGGTTTTCAAGCAGGAATGGGGCTAGTGATGGCGCGAGAAATTGTGAATCAACACGATGGCATGATTGAAATTGACCCGAATTACACGAATGGCTGTTGTTTTAATTTACGTTTTCCGATTTGCCCGAAAAAATGAGAGGTGACACGATGAATGACCGTTATTTGTTGGTGGAATCAGAATTAGACACCTTATATTTAGTTAGCCAATTATTGAATAGCACACACGAGTTGCGTGAAAAACTGCGTGGTATTTTAGAAATTTTGCACAAACGCACTAACTTGCATTTCGGCATGATTACCTTGCGTGACGACGAAGGGATGAGCCTTTGCGAAGTTTATGGCGATGGCATTAACCGAAATGTGCGTTATCAAGTCGGCGAAGGTTTAGTTGGCGCGATTCTCGATGCAGGCAGTACGATTGTGGTGGAACGTGTCGCCGACGAACCACGTTTTTTAAGTCGGCTCGGTGTTTATAATCCTGATTTACCGTTTATCGGTTCGCCGCTTTTGGTTGAACAAGGTGAAATCGTCGGCGTACTTGCCGCGCAACCAAGTAGCGCAGATTTTTTAGGTGAACGCGCCCGTTTTATGGAAATGGTGGCAAATCTCATCGCGCACAGCGTCAACATGTTGCAAATCATGGAACGCAAACAACATGAACTTGCCACCGAACGCGATTATTTAAAACAAACGCTGGTTAAAAATTATAAATTTGAAAACATCATCGGGCATTCTGAACCGATGCTGAAAGTGTTCGATATTATTCGCCAAGTGGCAAAATGGGACACGACCGTTTTAATTCGCGGCGAATCGGGAACAGGTAAAGAAGTCGTCGCTAGCGCGATTCATTTCAATTCGGCGTGTGCGAATGGCGCGTTTTTAAAACTCAATTGCGCGGCATTGCCCGACGCACTTTTGGAATCCGAATTATTTGGACACGAAAAAGGCGCATTTAGTGGTGCGATTGGACAACGCAAAGGACGTTTTGAACTCGCTGACAACGGCACGTTATTTTTAGATGAAATCGGGGAAATTTCCGCTTCGTTTCAAGCGAAATTATTGCGCGTTTTACAGGAAGGTGAATTTGAACGGGTCGGCGGCGATAGAACGTTGAAAGTGAATGTGCGAATTATCGCGGCGACAAATCGCAATTTAGAACAAGATGTTGCTGACGGCATATTTCGAGAAGATTTGTATTACCGCTTAAACGTGATGCCGATTCATATTCCGCCATTGCGCGACCGAATCGAGGATATTCCTGAACTCGCCACCGCGCTTTTAAATCGCATTTCAAAACGTCAAGGCGGACGTTTCTTAGAAATCAAAGAAAGTGCGTTGCGGATTTTGATGAAACATCAATGGCCTGGCAACGTGCGAGAACTCGAAAATCGTTTAGAACGTGCGGCAATTATGAGTACCGATGGATTGATTGACCGTGATGTGATTGTGAATACGGGTTTAGAAGCGGATATTGTTGCCGTGCATCGCCCTACGCAAGCGGTTAAACATGCGGATTTGCATGATGAAAATTTGGATGAACGTGAACGGGTGATTGCGGCATTAGAACAGAGTGGTTGGGTGCAAGCCAAAGCCGCACGATTGCTCGATATGACTCCGCGTCAAATTGCGTATCGAATTCAAATTTTAAATATCACGATGAAGCAGATTTAATTCTAAATTAGCGTGCAAAAAAACCGCCCTGTTCACGCGAACAAGTGGCGGTTTTTTTGTGGTAGGATTTAGAGCGTTGATTTCGCAGGTAAGCTGTCATAATAAGGAAAGAAGATTTTGTCATGATGATGTCTTAATTATAACGAGGAGATAAAAAGGTGATTTATGCAACAATTTATTGAACAACTCGCGCAAGAAAATGAATTCAAGCCAACGCGGCTGTTGAAAATTTTACGCGCCGTGCAGGCAAAATATTTGCACATTCCCAAAGAAGCTATTGAACAACTTGCGTCACTTTTAAGTATTCCACGCACGCAAATTCAAAACGTTGTGGAATTTTATAGTTTTTTTCATTCGCAGCCACGCGGCAAATATGACATTTTAATCAGCAGTTCGATTACGGATTTAATGGTTGGACAAGAAGAACTTATCAATTATTTTTCTGAAAAATTGGGTGTTGAAATTGGCGAAGTTCGCGCAGATGGTGTGGTCAGTTTAAACAATACCTCTTGCACGGGAATGTGCGACCAATCGTTGGCAGGACTTGTGAATGGTTACGCGATTACGAAATTAACTAAATCACGCATTGATGAAATTGTCGAAAACGTCAATAAACAGCTTCCGTTAGAAAACTGGTCACGCGATTTATTTGATGTTCAAGACAATATCATCAAACCAGATTTATTGTTAAATCAAAAACCAACGCACGGCGAGGCAATTAACTCAACATTTGAACGTGGTTTAAAAGAAACTCTCGATGAAGTTGAAAAATCAGGTTTGCGTGGACGCGGTGGCGCGGGTTATACGACAGCTTGGAAATGGAAATTTTGTAGCGAGGACGAAGGCATTTGCGACGTTAGCGCACATCAACAAAAACAACGTTATATTGTTTGCAACGCTGACGAAGGCGAACCAGGTACATTTAAAGATCGCGTGTTGTTGAATTCTTATGCCGATTCGGTTTTTGAAGGCATGACGGTTGCTGCGGCAATCGTTGGTGCAACACAAGGTTTCATTTATTTGCGCGGTGAATATCTACATTTATATGAAAAACTCGAAGGCATTTTAAAAGCGCGACGCGATGCGAATTTGCTTGGTAAAAACATTTTGCAACATGGTTTTGATTTCGACATCGAAATTTGTTTAGGTGCTGGCGCGTATATTTGTGGTGAAGAATCGGCGTTGATTGAATCTCTCGAAGGAAAAGCAGGTATTCCTCGCAATCGTCCACCCTATCCAGTCACTAGCGGTTATTTAGGAAAACCAACATCTGTGAATAACGTCGAAACCTTTTTAGCGGCGGCAAATATCGCCGTTCACGGTGGCGAATGGTTCGCAAATCTCGGCACAGCAAAATCGAAAGGTACAAAAATTCTCAGTATTAGCGGCGATTGTGCAAAAGCAGGCATTTACGAATACGCCTTCGGCACAACGATTCAAACGATTTTGAATGATTGCGGCGCGACGGATGTTTTAGGCGTTCAAGTCGGTGGCCCGTCAGGAACATTTATTGCCAACGACGAATTTGAACGCAAAATCGCTTTTGAAGATTTAGCCACAGGCGGTTCGTTTATTGTTTTCAACAACAGCCGAAACATTCTCGACATCGTTCACAATTTCAGTCATTTCTTCGCGCACGAAAGTTGCGGTTTCTGCACGCCTTGCCGCGTCGGAACGTCACTGTTGAAAAAACAAGTCGATAAAATTGTCGAAGGTCATGGCAGTGCGGGCGATATTGTCGCGCTCGAAGAACTTTGCCAAATCATCAAAAATTACAGCCATTGCGGTTTAGGGCAAACAGCCGCAAATCCTGTTTTAACAACGCTTGAGCGTTATCCTGAGCTGTATCAAAGTATGTTGAAAAAAATCAGTTATGAACCAGGTTTTGATTTAGATAAATCGCTCGAAACCGCACGACGTATGGCGCACCGTGATGACGCGCACGCCCATTTGGCGCAAGTGGAGGACTAAAAGATGAGTAAAACATTTGTAATCGATGGAAAAGTGATTCCATTTGAAGAAGGACAAACCATCATCCAAGCGGCAACAGCGGCGGGTGTTTATATTCCGCATTTGTGCCACAATCCGAAATTTACGCCACACGGCAGTTGCAAATTGTGTACGGTGAAAGTCAATGGACGTAATTGCTCGGCGTGTACATTTCCAGCAGCCGAAGGGCAAACCGTCACCAACATCACCCAAGAACTCAACGACGACCGCGAAAAAATCACGCAAATGTTGTTTGTTGAAGGGAATCATTTTTGCCCATCGTGTGAAAAAACAGGCAATTGCAACTTGCAAGCGGTCGCTTACCATTTGGGTATGACCGACAATCATTTCCCGCATTTCTTTGAAAACCGCGAAGTCGATGCCTCACATCCTGACGTGATGATTGACCACAACCGTTGTATTTTCTGCACATTATGTGTTCGCGCCAGTCAGCAAGAAGATGGCAAAAATGTATTTGCCATTAGCGGACGCGGACTTGAAAAACGTTTAGTTGTGAATTCTGAAAGTGGTTTGCTGAAAGATTCGGATTTAGATGTAAACGATTGCGCGGCACATATTTGTCCGACGGGGGCGATTTTAATTAAACGCACAGGTTATAAAGTGCCAATTGGACAACGAATTTTTGACCACGCGCACATTGACACAGTTGCGTTAGCCGCAGAAGGAGCAAGCCATGACGAATAAAAAAGTAAAAGTTGCGACAGTTTCTTTAGCAGGCTGTTTTGGTTGCCACATGTCGTTTTTGGATTTGGATGAACGTTTGGTTGAACTCGTTGAACACGTTGAATTCGACCGTTCGCCGCTGACCGATATTGAACATTGTCACGATGATTGCGACATTGGTTTGATTGAAGGCGGCGTTTGTAATTCTGAAAACGTTCACGTTTTGCGTGAATTTCGCAAGAACTGCAAAATCCTCGTAGCCGTTGGCGCGTGTGCGATTAACGGTGGTTTGCCCGCAATGCGAAATCATATTGATTTAGCGGATTGTTTGAATGAAGCGTATGTGAGTGGTATTGGCGTTGAAAATCCGCAAATTCCCAGCGACATTGAATTACCGCTATTGCTCGATAAAGTTCACCCGATTCACGAAGTCGTGAAAATTGATTATTTTTTGCCTGGCTGCCCGCCCTCGGCAGATGTATTTTGGAAATTCTTGACTGATTTACTCGCAGGGCGTGAACCGTCGTTGCCGTATGAATTAGTACATTTTGATTAAAAATCAGCCTAAAGAAACCGCTCGTTAATGAGCGGTTTTTTGCATGGTTACAACTTGCGTTGTTTGTTTTTCAGCACGTCGTACTTCATTTTTCGCAAGTAAATCTGCCAGTGTAATTTTTGATAAATAGGTTTGAATATGCTCGCTCAAACCTACCCACAAATCATGCGTTAAACAAACGCTTTCTTGTTGACAATTGGCTTCACCGCCGCATTTTGTTGAATCAATCGGTTCATTTACGGCTTCAATAATTGACGCAATATTGACCTCATTTAAACTGCGACTTAATTGATAACCGCCACCAGGTCCTCGCACGCCTTGCACAATGCCTGCTTTTCGCAAACGAGCAAAAAGTTGTTCTAAATAGGAAAGTGAAATGGTTTGCCGTGCGGCAATTTCGGTTAATGTGACAGGTTTTGTTTGGCTGTGAAAGGCTAAATCAAGCATAGCCGTGACCGCATAGCGACCTTTTGTAGTTAAACGCATGAGTCGAATCCTTAATAAAAATAGGGTGAATGGGTGCGTAATATACTTAACCTACTAAAATAGTCAACTTTTACAATTGCTGGTTTGCAATTTGCACGCTTATCCTTTAATTTACCGCCATCCATAATGGCTAGGGGTGCTTTGATTTTCAAGGCTGAGATTAAACCCTTATCACCTGAATCTGGTTAATCCCAGCGTAGGAAAGCCTTCAAAAATCTTCCCTGCGCTTTTTTATTTTTCATTTTTTAGAGAGTCAAAATGAGCGCACTCAATATCAAAATCCCGAATTACCCTTCATCAGAAAAAATCTACGTTCAAGGTTCACGCCCTGACATTCAAGTGCCAATGCGTAAAATCACGCTTTCGGACACGCCCGCGCATTTTGGTGCAGAAAAAAATTTACCGCTTTATGTTTATGACACGTCAGGCGTTTATACCGACCCGAATGTCGAAGTCGATTTGAAAAAAGGGTTAAAAGCCTTGCGTGCAAAATGGATTGAAGAACGTGGCGATACCGAAGAATTAACGCAATTAAGTTCAGAATATGGACGTGCGCGTTTAGCAGATAAAAGTTTAGATGACTTGCGTTTTGAGTTACTTCGTAATCCGCGTCGCGCGAAAGCGGGCAAAAATGTTTCCCAAATGCACTACGCGCGTCAAGGCATTATCACGCCTGAAATGGAATATATCGCCATTCGTGAAAATCAAAAAATGGAAGAAATGCGCGAACTTTGGAAAGACCAACACAAAGGCGATTCGTTTGGCGCATCGATTCCTGATGTGATTACGCCTGAATTTGTGCGTGACGAAGTGGCGCGTGGACGGGCGATTATTCCTTGCAACATCAACCATCCTGAACTTGAACCGATGATTATCGGGCGTAATTTTTTAGTGAAAATTAACGGCAATTTGGGGAATTCGGCGATTACGTCTTCGATTGAAGAAGAAGTCGAAAAAATGCTTTGGGGTATTCGTTGGGGCGGCGACACGATTATGGATTTATCGACGGGGAAAAATATCCACGAAACGCGCGAATGGATTTTGCGTAATTCGCCTGTGCCGATTGGTACAGTGCCGATTTATCAAGCTCTCGAAAAAGTGAACGGCAAAGCCGAAGATTTAACGTGGGAAATTTTCAAAGACACGTTGATTGAACAAGCTGAACAAGGTGTCGATTATTTTACGATTCATGCGGGTGTACGTTTGCATCACGTTCCATTAACCGCCAAACGGATGACGGGCATCGTGTCGCGTGGTGGTTCGATTATGGCAAAATGGTGTCTTGCTCATCACACCGAAAGTTTCCTTTACACGCATTTTGAAGAAATTTGCGAAATCATGAAAGCCTATGACGTGGCGTTTTCACTCGGTGACGGATTGCGACCAGGTTCGATTTATGACGCGAATGACGCGGCGCAATTTGGCGAACTCGAAACGCTTGGCGAATTGACAAAAATCGCGTGGAAACACGATGTCCAAACCATGATTGAAGGACCTGGACACGTTCCGTTGCACATGATTAAAGTCAACATGGAAAAACAGCTCGAAGAATGTGGCGAAGCCCCTTTTTATACCTTAGGACCTCTCACGACCGATATTGCCCCAGGTTATGACCACATAACTTCTGCGATTGGTGCGGCAAATATCGGTTGGTATGGTTGCGCGATGCTTTGTTATGTCACGCAAAAAGAACATTTAGGGTTGCCGAATAAACAAGATGTACGCGAAGGGATTGTGACTTACAAAATCGCGGCGCACGCGGCGGATTTAGCGAAAGGGCATCCAGGCGCACAAGCGCGGGATAATGCAATGTCAAAAGCGCGTTTTGAATTCCGTTGGGAAGACCAATTCAACATCGGTTTAGACCCTGAAAAAGCGCGTGAATTCCACGATGAAACCTTGCCAAAACACTCTTCAAAAGTCGCGCATTTCTGTTCGATGTGTGGTCCGCATTTTTGTTCGATGAAAATTAGCCAAGATGTTCGTAATTATGCCGAAGAAAAAGGCGTAACCGACGAAGAAGCGTTGCAAATTGGGATGCAAGAAAAATCGCATGAGTTTTTGGAAGAAGGCGCGGCGATTTATAAAGAGGTTTAGATTTTATTGAAGGCGGGTTTAAAATCCGCCTTTTTTATTTGGAGGTTAAAAAATGAAACAAGTTGCCCCTCTACGTTATGGCGTAATTTTTAAGAAAGCCTTTTGTGATGTCGAAATTTTTAAAGGGTTTGTGCGTGATATTTTAGGTATTCAAATTGAAATTGATCACGTCGAAACAGAAAAAGAATTTGAACACGCTGTTGGACGAGTTAAACCCGAATTTGATTTGTTTGCTGAAGACAAAAAAAATCGCATCATTGTCGATATTCAACACAAAAGGCATTCTGACCATTACGATCGTTTTTTGCATTATCATTGCGCGGCAATGTTGGAGCAGGTCAGCAAATCAGAGGATTACAAACCACCACTCACGGTTTATACCATCGTTGTTTTAACGTCGGGCGATAAGTATAAATGTGATGTTTCAACCATTGATTTTGATCCGAAAAAGTTAAACGGCGAACCGCTTGGCGCAATCAAACACAAAATTATTTATCTTTGCCCAAAATATGTGAATGAAAATACGCCGCCGCTTTATCAAGAATGGTTACGCATCATTGATGATAGTTTAGATGGGCAAATTGAAGAAAATGATTATCAGCTTCCTGAAGTGAAAAAAATCATGCTTCATATTGAACAAGACGGTGTTTCGCCCGAAGAAAAAGCCAAAATGATTGATCAATATCATCAGGAAGAATCGGAATTTGAAGTGCGATTGCAAGAAAAACAAGCCATTGCTCAAAGAATGCTTGCCAAAGGTTTAGATTTAGCAACAATTGTTGAATTAACGGGCTTAACCTACACCGAAATTGAAATTTTACAAAACCACGAGGACTAAAACCATGAACAAAAAACTACTCACAACCGCCATCACCTTGTTGCTTTGCATGGGAATTCAACCACACGCCCACGCCGACTTAAACTGTAATACAGAAAATTGGACGGCGGTTGTTGGCACGTTATCAGGTGATGAAGCACCAGAGAATAATAGTGATGTTATTTCAGGTGGAATTATGCGAATCCCACCGTCTCTATCGTCTAATGGATATTATTGGACACGCTTTAGACTGCCAATCCCATTAGGTTTTAGTGGAGATGATGCAAAATTGGAAGTGCGAGTAAAGAATTCTAGTGCCGAAGGAGGCATTGCAGCATATGACACGTCATTATGGATTGCTGGTAATGGTGATGGAACAGCAGATAAATCTGCTGGTGTTGTTTTAATGGGAGATAGCTGGGGGCAATCATGGGATGGTCTTTATGCTGTTGATTCAAATATAAGGCAAATTCCAGAGCTGATTCTGTCTCTTAATGATTGGCATGTCATTACAATCGAAACTAAAAATGGAATGCTTAGTGTTTATAACGATGGAGTAAAAATCAAGGAACTTTTCTATAGTGGAAAGGTTGGCATGATTAAATACGTTGAAGTTTCTTTCAAAGGTAGCGGATCCATTGATGAACTGAAATTGTATGAAAAAGAGGAAATTGTCACTCACGATACTTTTGATAACGTATCAAGCAGAATTCAGGTTTGTAAAAATACGCCTGAGGTTCTTGTTCCTCAAACTGGAACGGTGGTTGAAGATAAACCTGTGGCGAGTGGAATGGAAAATGGTGTTTGCTCGATTTCGCAAACGGCGGCAATGCAAGTTGGGGGAAATGGAGCATTTTCAAGTAGTTCGGCGGCTGAGGTTTATGATTTTGGTGGTAATTCTGCAACGAAAACCTGTACAAATGTTGGACTTCCAACTGACAAGCCCAAAGATCCTTTTTATGAGTTTGTTTATTATGTCTATGATAAAAAAATAGATGATGCAGTAGCGATTATCCCTACATTATTGGGGTATCTTGCCGAAAAATCTCCTGATAGCTTGAAGAAAAATCTTATTAAGATTAGTGGTGATTCTTTTGTTTCAAACCGTTTATTAACGGCACAAATAAAAGAATCACTCACAGCTTGGCAAACGCTCAATATAAAAGAAATGGGAATTGACTTTGTTGCAGATAAAGCCACAGATTGGGTGAGTCAATATGTTTCTAAACAAATTGGCGGTTCAACTGGGCGATATGTTGGTGGTGCTGTGTGGTTTGCTATGAAGCAATCATGGGGTGTGTATAAAGCGAAAGGAGAAGCTGGAGGATTTTATAGTCCGCTATTTCCACTTGCTTTATTAAAAGCGCAATCCGATTTATTGATGACTGTTGTTAAAAAAGATATAGAAGAATTAGGAATTGTTCAAACCAGTTTAATCAGTGCCATTGAATCGAAAATGCGTGGTGACATACTAAAAGGAGAAGCTACTTTAATTGATGATGAACGTGCTTATTTCAGAGCTGAAACAGTGAGTGAAAAAAATAAAATTAGAACTCGCATGATTGCAAAGCAAAAGGCTTTCTTGAAACCTCATTTAACAGGTAAAAAAGAATTCATCTCAAAAAGTAAGGCAACTCAAATGTTCAATACTTGGAAAACTGAATTTCCAGGCAGACTGGTTAAAGAAGAATTTGGAACAAGGGCTAAATTATCTGCGTTAATCAGTTTGGGAAAATTTGATGAAGCGAAAACTTTAGCTGAAGCCTTTTTCGGACGCAATGTAGATGTCTTTTCAGACCAGATAGTTATAAAAGATGATGTTCTTACAGATTTTTAGTTCATGTTGAATTAACCGCCCGTTTTTCAAAAAAGCGGGCGGTTTTGTTTTTTGTGTTTCACTCGGAGAAAAATCATGACAGCACTACTTTTAGAATTAAGCGATGACCTTTACGAACCTATCAAACAACAAGCCTTAGAAAAGCGCGAAAAACCTGAACAACTGGTGATTAGTTTGTTGCGGCAATTGTTTGAAAAACCCAAAACTGAAACCGATGATTTTCTACAGTTAGCGGGTTGCATTCATTCTGATATTGCTGATGTTTCAGGTAATCACGATTTTTATCTTGGGCAAACGATAAAAAATGACCAATAAAATTTTTGTTGATACGTCTGGTTGGGCGAATTTTCTAGTTTCGAGCGAACCGTTTCATTTGCAGACTAAAAACTTGATCACAAAATGGCAAAGTCAAAATGTGAAATTAGTGACTAGCAATTATGTGATTGCTGAATTGGTTGCGTTATTGAGTAGTCCATTGAACGTATCGAAGCCGCTACAAATCAAAATTATTGAAAAAATGAAAGCCACGTCATGGTTTGAAATTGTTCACATTACGCCCGAATTAGACGCACAAACATGGGAATTACTCAAATCACGACCTGATAAAAATTGGAGTTTGGTTGATTGTTCAAGTTTTGTGATTATGCAAAGGGAAAACATTTTGCAATCTTTGACTTCAGACCATCATTTTGAGCAAGCGGGTTTTGTTCGATTGCTTGAACATTGAGAAAATGCTGGAACAGTGCCAATTTATCAAGCTCTGGAAAAAGTGAACGGCAAAGCCGAAGATTTAACGTGGGAAATTTTCAAAGACACGTTGATTGAACAAGCCGAACAAGGTGTCGATTATTTTACGATTCATGCGGGTGTGCGTTTGCATCACGTTCCTTTAACCGCCAAACGGATGACGGGCATTGTGTCGCGTGGTGGTTCGATTATGGCGAAATGGTGTCTCGCGCATCACACTGAAAGTTTCCTCTACACGCACTTTGAAGAAATTTGTGAAATCATGAAAGCCTACGATGTGGCGTTTTCACTCGGAGATGGTTTGCGTCCAGGTTCGATTTATGACGCGAATGACGCGGCGCAATTTGGCGAACTTGAAACGCTCGGCGAATTGACAAAAATTGCGTGGAAACACGATGTGCAAACCATGATTGAAGGCCCTGGACACGTTCCGTTGCACATGATTAAAGTCAACATGGAAAAACAACTCGAAGAATGTGGCGAAGCTCCTTTTTATACTTTAGGACCTCTGACGACCGATATTGCACCAGGTTATGACCACATTACCTCTGCGATTGGCGCGGCAAATATCGGTTGGTATGGTTGCGCGATGCTTTGTTATGTCACGCAAAAAGAACATTTAGGTTTGCCGAATAAACAAGATGTGCGCGAAGGGATTGTGACTTACAAAATCGCGGCACACGCGGCAGATTTAGCCAAAGGGCATCCAGGCGCACAAGCGCGAGATAATGCGATGTCAAAAGCGCGTTTTGAATTCCGTTGGGAAGACCAATTTAACATCGGTTTAGACCCTGAAAAAGCGCGTGAATTCCACGATGAAACTTTGCCAAAACACTCTTCAAAAGTCGCGCATTTCTGTTCGATGTGTGGTCCACATTTTTGTTCGATGAAAATTAGCCAAGATGTTCGTAATTATGCCGAAGAAAAAGGCGTAACGGATGAAGAAGCGTTGCAAATTGGGATGCAAGAAAAATCGCATGAGTTTTTAGAAGAAGGCGCGGCGATTTATAAAGAGGTTTAAGGTTTTATTGTTTTGATGAGTAGCGGTGTAAAATCGCCACTCATCGAATTTTTAAATTAGCACGGAGTATTTCATGTTTAGCAAAAGTTTAAGAAGTTCTAAATCAGAATCATCCATAGCAAAAAAACATCACTTAGCTTGCTTAGTTTTAGCTGGAATAAGCGTTTGTTCATTTGATAGTTATGCTGCGTTGCCTGTAAGCAAACCAGAAACACTGCAAGAATACTTAACTACGTCGCTGAAAACAGCAAATCTTTATTACTGCGACGATAACAAAACACCATTTTTTAAATGGGACACCAACAAAAGTTTTTCATTCGATACTTCATGCAAAACTGACCCAAAAAAGCTGCACGCATTATGGGTGCATTTGATAAACATAAACTTCCCTTTAACACCTTCATTGAAATCAAAGCAAAATTGGGAAATCACTCAAAAATACATTACAGAAGATTATCCTGACAGCGTTAGAGATCAACTGCTAAAAGATATGAACTGTACCGCAGCATCAGGTTTAGATGATTTTTCTTGTGGTTTTGCATTTTGGAATAAAATGCCTGTCGATACGGCTGTAAATTTAACTTTGGATACTCTTTTATTGGGTTCTAGATTTGGGTTGGATTTAATGACTAATGGACAAAGCACTTATATTCGAAAAAATATATTTAGGGGCAAGATGGTATTTAAAGCAGGAAAAGTTGTTGCAAAAGCCAAAGAAATTCAGAAGTTTTTAGAAGATATTAGAAATGTAATTGATATTGTTGCGGGAGTAGCAACCGTTTATAATGAAGACAACCCATCAAAAGCAAAAGAACAAATCAGCAAAATTAAAACAGAAGTTAATCAACTTATGACTGAGTGTAAAAGTGCTGGTTATGGTGCCGATGTTTGTAACTCATTATTTAGTGAAACAACAAGACAATTAAATAGTGCTGTTGAGACTGAAAGTGCTTTGATTAAACGCTTTAAGTTAATTGCAGATGTTTTCAATCAAGAAGCTATTTCACTTGCTCTTGATTTAGTGGATGAAGGGGTTATTAAACCATTTACATACGCTGATGATACGAAGATATTTAAAACAATTGGCAGACTTTCATTAACAATTGGCGGTAACATACCTTACGTCGGAGCTTTTGCTGATTATGCTAAATCATTGAGTGATGCAAACGATGAAATTGAAAAAAATTTCAAAGGCAAACAAGGCGATTATGTGAAGTTTTCTGTCGAAAAGAATTTAAGACTAGCTAGCGCAATGCAACAATATCAGTTAGCCGCTCTTGAAGACACAATGAAAACAGCGATTACCGCCGATGCAAAAGGGACAATCATACAACAAGAATTATTCCCTGAAAGTTATGTAGACCGTCGAGTAAAAAATGACGTTACCTATATCTACGAAGCATTTAAAAACAATTTGTCCAGTATCAATGATGTCAATAGGCTAATGAAAATGATTGCATCGTTTAATAAGACCTTTACAGATTCTAAGAAATTAGATGGCACTTATTCCTACTGTACGCAATCAAATCCTTATCTTGAATCACTTACAATTGATCCGAATTATAAAATGGATGGTGAATGTGCGAGCGATAAGAAGAGTTTAAATCAATTATTTTTCACTCATAAAACACAAAACTTTGTGGTTTCAATAACCTTTAATAGCAAAGGTGGGATTGATTTTATAAAAGCATTAGGTAAGCATTATGATGACGTACCACATAAAAATTATTATCAGCCATTTATTTCTTATCTTTCGAGAAATGGCATAACGTATTGGTCAAACAAATTTTATCCCGACAAATCAGTGACAAGAGCTGAGTTTTATTCAATGTATTCATTACTCAACGGGGCAACAGATTTAGTTCACGAAGACTACTACAAGCACTGGGCAGCAAAATATCAAATTTATTTATTGGATAAAAAATTGATTACCAAAATGGAAACACTTGATGAACCAATTAGTGTTAATGAGGTCGTCAGTCTTCTAAATTTAAAAGAAAGTGTTGTCATGCCAAACGAATGCAAAAATAGATTCAATAAAGTTCAGTATGAAAAATCAACGCCTTTTGCACCGCCACCACTTAAAGATTGCAATGTAGTTTCACGCGGAATGGCGGCGGCATTACTTGTTGGTAAAAAAGACCCTGTGTTTTACCGTAAGGCTGGAGGGAGAGGAATATGAAAACAATACTTTTTCATTTGATGAACACGAATAAAATGACAACGAAACAATTTTTAAACATTTCTGTTTGTTCACTGCTTTTTATTGGTGGCATTCACTCAAAGTCACTTCATGCCGCTACATCAACTGACATCAAAAATCTATTAACTACCGATTCTGTAATTAGCAAATTAGGACTTTTTAATTCCCCTAATGATGCGAAATTCTCACGCGCCGATGCGGTTGTGTTAATGGATAGATTATTGACTGTCAATGATGCAAGTTTTAATCAAGACATGAATAATTATCTCAATCCATTTGGTGATGTGAATCCGAATGCCGATTATTTCGATTCATTGATGCGATTAGCGTATTACCAAGTAGGCGATACGACAATTATCAGTAAAGAAAATGAAATTTTTAGACCACTCGATACGGTTTCAAGACAAGAGTTTTTAAAAATGGCAATGCTTGCTTTTAATGTGCCGCTTAACGTTTCAAGTAATTTAAAAGTTTTTAAAGACAGCGATTTGATTATTGGTAAATGGTCAGAGCGTTATTTTAGTAGTGCGGTGAGTAATGGCATTATTGTTGGTGATAAAGGTTTTCTTAAACCAACAGCAAGTATTACAACGAATGAAGCATTGCTGATTTTGAATCGTATAGCGTCTAAGTTTTCGATAAGTAAAACGAATTCTGCTTTTGCACCACCTGAATCTATTGATGTTGAAAAACGATTGTTGAGTGTTATTGGTTATGACGCTGAACCTGCTTATTATGATATGACGGCTGAACCCATTGTTATTGATGACATCAAAATTGAAAAAGACGTTTCAAAATGTGCATCATCCAATGCGATTGTGTTAAGTGCTATTGCAACGGCTGATAAAAAAACAGGCAAAGCTGCACCGTATTTTTGGTGGTCGGTTTCAGATGGTTATTTAGGCAAATATGCTAACGATAATTCATTTCAAAAAGTCTGTTTTTATCCTGCTACAACAACTATTAAAGATTATCAAGTTACCGTTAATGGCAGTGATAATTTAGGTTCTGTCGATAAAAAAACATTGTCGTTTGCATCAAAAACATTATTTACCAAAGTAACACCTAAAAACATCGCGGCTAAAATCGATTTAGCTATTCCTACAATCACTGAAATAACAGCAGGACGTGAGTTTATTTTGGATTTATCCAATGTCAAAGTCATGGAACAAAACGTTAATGTCGGATTAGAAAATCTTGAGGTTATTTTAACCATTGATAATCAAACGATTTCATTATTTAAAGGCGTTCCCTACAATAATCAATTATCAATTTCTATTCCACAATTAGAACCTTGGTTTTATGGCAAAACAGGCACGCTACAAATAAACGCTTACACCCAAAGTGCCAAAGCAACTAAACAGTTTAAAAACGTGGTTTATTTACCGCAATTTGTTGTGAAAGGTTTGGTTATAAATAATTCTGAAACTGTGCCACAAGCTCAAAGCATTAAAATTGATTCGGGAACCGTTTCACTTGATAAAAATAACCATTTTTCAATGGATTTTCAGGGAAATTTTAATAATAAAACGCTTGAGGTTGAAGTAATTGGTGGTGATAAAAAAACCAATTATTTTGAAAAAACAACCGTTACACTTTCTTATGATTCACCTGTTGCTGATATTTTATTGATAGGTGACAGTGATGTAGTTAGCGAAACCGACAGTGATTCAGATGGTATGAGTGATAATTGGGAAATACAATACGGTTTAAATCCTAACGATGCTGCCGATGCGTTGCTTGATTTTGATGAAGATGACATCAACAATTTATCCGAATTTAAAGCAAATTCAGATCCAACCACCGCCGCATTTTTGAAAGTCACCGCTAATGCTGGCGATACACAAGTGACGTTATCGTGGAAAAACTTAGCGACGATTTCAGCGCAAAGCGTTTGTTACACCACAACATCATTAAAAAGCCCGCTTGATTGCGAAACCAGTACAGGTGCAATCTTGCTTAAAAATCAAACTAATCCTGCTGTGGTCAATAATTTAATCAACGACAAGCAATACTATTTTGTCGTCACGGCTGAAAATAGTAACGGCAGTTTTGCCAACAGTAATGTCATTGCCGCAACACCTAAAAAAGGCGAAAAATCAACACTCAATGACACAGGAATAACCACTTGTTCAGATAATTCAACTAACGGTTTAGCGTGTCCAATCAATGATTTTCCTAATCAAGATGCACAAGTTGGACGTGATGTTACTCATAATGATAATTCTGACGGTCACGCAGGTTTTAGTTTCACTAAAATCAGTGGCAACGGTAAAGAATTACCCGCTTCTGCAACTGAATGGAATTGTGTAAAAGACAACGTCACAGGTTTAATGTGGGAAATCAAAACTATAGACGGCGGTTTGCATGACATGAATAATTTTTACACTTGGTACGAACCAGACGCAAGTAAAAATGGCGGCAATGCTGGTAGGCAAAAAAACGGTGGTCCATGCAAAGGCAGTGATTGTGATACTAACTCTTATGTGAAAGAGGTTAATTCTACAGGTTGGTGTGGTTATAAAGATTGGCGAATGCCAACAAGAAAAGAATTGGAGAGTATTGTTCATTTTGGAACTTACAATCCAGCTATCGACACAATCTATTTCCCAAATACACAAAATTGGTTTTGGTCTTCCTCGCCTCATACTGAAAATAATGATCGTGTGTGGATCGTTGATTTCAATGGTGGCATAAACGACACGAGCAGTAAGGGCAGCTATGTTAGTATTCGCTTAGTGCGTAGTAGACAGTAATTTTACGTTTTTGTTTTGTTGGGAGAGGCAAACAGATGAACAATCAAAAATAATTATCTTTTGTCGTGTGATACAAATCATTTATTGTTTGAGATAGAGCAAGCAGTTAAGGATTTTCCACGCTATGAAAAATGAATTAAAAAGTTGCTGTCCCTATCTATATCTTATTCGAGAAGGAGTTGATTTATGCCCTATTTTAAACAAACGTTCATTACGTTAATCGTATTGTCGTCTCCTGTTTCATCTATTGCACAAACTTGTCAAACAACAAGTATCCAAGCAACGACACCGAGTAATCAGTTTAAAGATAATGGCAACGGTACTATCACGGATACTAAAACAGGTCTCATGTGGAAAAAATGCAGTGAAGGTCAAACAGGGAATAATTGTAAGGGGGTAGCACAAAGTTATTCATGGCAAAATGCCTTAACTCAAGCGCAAACAGTTAATCAAACAGTTTTTGCAAGTTATAAAGATTGGCGTGTACCAAACATTAAAGAGTTAACTTCTATTGTTGAAGAACAGTGTATTGATCCAGCAATCAATATGGCTATTTTCCCAAACACACCAAATAATACGGATATTTCTCGAAATACGTCAAACAATTGGTTTTGGTCATCATCTCCTTATGCTTATGATAGTAAAGGTGCATGGATCGTCCATTTCATCGACGGCACTCCCCTCCCGTTCGGTAAGAACGAATACGGTTATGTTCGCTTAGTTCGTGGCGGACTATAGTTTTAGAGCTTAAAATTTAGTCAATAGAGAGATAGAAATGCAAAATTTAGTTACTTCTAAAGAAAATCAAAATCGTTATACTGAAACTTTACTTCAAGGTAATTTTGCTGGTATCAGGAAAGACGGAACAGTTATTGTTTGGAATAACCGTGGATTAGCTGATTTTCCAGATTCAATAGAACAAAAATTAAATGGGACATCGCCTGCAGTTGAAATTTTTTCCTCGACATATGGTATTGCTGTTTTGCATAAAGATGGTTCTTTATCTTCTAGTAATCTTAATATGTCTGGCTATTGGATGTCGCTTTCTGGTGAGTCAAATATCAATTATGCAGCTCAGGAGGAATATGTTGTAAAGAATAGTCGCACAAATATTGATCAATATCAATCGAAATTAAATGGCAATGTTAAAATATCCAAGGTTTATTCATATAGAGACTTCTCTTATCATTCATACGGCGAGACCTTTATCATTTTATTGGAAGATGGTTCTGTGATTGGTGGATATGACGATAACAATAAGGTTTTAGCTGAAAAATTAAATGGAAATGTTAGAGTTATTGACATATACGCAACATCCAATTTTAGACATTCAGATGATCCCGTGGCATATCTTGCCTTACGAGAAGATGGCTCTGTTGTTATTTGGGGGAAGAAATACTATCCCGATGTTTCCCTTCAATTGGATGGAACAATTGATGTCATAGATGTTACAACAAATGATCTTGGAGCTGTTGCAGCTTTGAGATCAGATGGCTCTGTTGTCGCATTCGGGGGCGAAGAAGAATGGGGAGGGGGATATGTGTCTCTTAATGGAGGTGATATATCAAAAGTCAAAGACAAATTAAATGGTGCAGTTAAAGTTACCAAAGTTTTTCCTATAAACCGTTACGATGGTCATGGTGGATTTGCCGCTCAAAGAGAAGATGGAAGTCTTGTAATTTGGGGTGGAATGGATGGTAATGAAACAAATATTGTTGATATTAATGGTACTGTTTTATCTTCAGTTAATGAAAAGCTAAATAATATTGGAAACACACTACAAGTCTGTTCAACAACTACATGTGTAGCGGTTCTGAAAGATAATGGCTCTGTTGTTACATGGGGGAAAGATTTAGTAGGAACCTTAGGAACACTCAGTTTAAGTAATCACTTAGATGGAACAATAAAGGTTAAAAAACTCTATACAACTGAATATTTGTTTGCAGCATTGAGAGAAGATGGATCCGTTGTTACATGGGGAGCGGATACTGGTAATTTTGATCAATCTTTAGTCAATGGAAGTGTGAAGGTAAAGGAAATTTATTCAAATGGAGTAGCATTTGCAGCATTGAGAGAAGATGGATCTGTTGTTACATGGGGTTCTGATAGGTTTAGTTCTACTGGATTAGGTTATGGTGCGGATAGTAGGTCTATACAAAAGCAATTAGATGGCACCATTGATGTAGTTAATATTATTAGCAACATCGGTGCTTTTGCAGCTTTGAGAGAGGACGGGTCTGTTGTTACATGGGGATCTAAATCTCATGGTGGAGACAGTCGTTCTGTTGCAGATTTATTAAATGGGAGTATTAAAGTTACAAAAATTTATACTGATACCGATACAATGGTCACACACAGTGCCCAAGCTTCTTTCGATTCAATGTTTTCAGCAGTTAGAGAAGATGGCTCTGTAGTAGTTTGGGGAGGAGTCAATAACACAGGATATATGTTACCTAATGCAGATATAGTTTCATTCTTGGATGTAACAACAAATGATTCTTATCAAACACTAAATACATCTTCTAATGTTTTACCATCCGTAAAGTTACCACCAGTAAACAGCATTGTTGAAGAACCTATCATTCCTGTAACATTCAAACCTGAATCTAAACTTTTTGTTTCTTCTGATAACGCATTTGATGTTGCATTTATAAACGCAATTGATTTCAACTTAGATAATAAAATGGATTTAGTAGTCACAAATTCATTTGGTATTTCATTATTCACAGGTGATGGGCAGGGAAATTTTTCTTTTTATCAGGATATTAGTACAGGATCAAATCCAAACTACATTGAAATTGCGGATTTGAATTCAGATGGCAAAAAAGATCTTGTAGTGATTAACCACCAACACGGTAGTTTTCAGGATGAAACAGTTTCAATTTTACTAAATAATGGAAAAAATGGATTTTCCTTACCGCAAAATGTTGTTGTTGGATATGGACCGACATCAACTGGCAAAGGGGATTATTACACAGATGGAACTAAACCAAACGCTGTGACTATAGGTGATTTTAATAACGATGGTAAATCTGATCTTGTAGTGCTTTTTGAATATACTCGACATGGAGTAAATGGGCAGGCTTCTCTATTACTAGGAGATGGCAACGGAGGTTTTTCTTCCCAAACTAGTTTTTCTGTTGCAAATGACTCGAATTATGTGCTTTCTGTTTCTAGTGGAGATTTAAATTTAGATGGAAAACTTGATTTAGTTGTTACAAGGGATGCCTTTGCCTCTGTCCTATTAGGAAATGGGTTAGGTGGGTTTTCAACGCCAGTTGATTATCGTGTTGGGGCATATCCGCATGATTCTATCCTTGGAGATTTTGATTCCGATGGTAATTTAGACATTGTCACTGCAAATTATAACAGTGACACTATTTCTCTATTATTAGGAGATGGCTCAGGAAAATTTGCGACGCAAAGTACTTTTTCTACGGGATATTATTCCCCCTTTTCTATTAGGATGGGTGATTTTAATAGTGATGGTAAGTTAGATATAGTCGTTACAAATAAGAGTGATGCGGGTAAAGTATCCCTGCTTCTAGGCGATGGGAAGGGTGGATTTTCAACACCTATACTTTTAAACGTTGGCAATAACCCTACATCAGTTGTAGTTGGCGATTTCAATTCTGATGATTCTCCTGATATTGCAACTGCTAATGTGGGCGGTGTGAGAACTGTGAATGGTTATAACATATGGGGGGATTTTTCTATATTGCTTAACACAACCTTTTCTCCTAGTGGAGAAGTTCTAATCACTGGTGACACGGTACAAAATAGAATTTTAACAGCAAATAATACTCTTGCAGATAGTAAAGGTGTTAATAATTTGAATTACAAGTGGTTTAGAGATGGTTTAGCCATAACAAATGCTAATCTGAAAACCTATACCGTAACACAAGAAGATGTAGGCAAAAACATTAGTGTTTCTGCAAATTATAACGATGGAACAGGTAAGTTAAAAAGTGTTATTAGTGACACGATAAAAATTGTCAATGCAAATGATCTACCAACAGGAAGCGTAATAATTTCAGGTGAGGCGCAACAAGGCAAAATTTTATCAGCTTCTAATTCATTGGCTGACCTAGATGGCTTAGGTATTATCAGTTACCAATGGTTGAGCAACGGCAACCCAATTAGCGGCGCAAACCAATCGACTTACATATTGACTGGCGCAGATGTTGGTAAAGCAGTCAGTGTGAAAGCAAGTTACACAGATTTACAAGGCACAGCAGAAAGTGTGACTAGCAACGCGATAAAAATTGTCAATGCAAATGATCTACCAACAGGAAGCGTAATAATTTCAGGCGAAGCCCAACAAGGTAAAACGCTGACGGTTTCAAACACGCTCGCCGATGCAGATGGTTTAGGCGTTATCAGTTATCAATGGTTAAGCAATGGCAACCCAATTAGCGGCGCAAACCAATCGACTTACACATTGACTGGCGCAGATGTTGGTAAAGCAATCAGTGTGAAAGCGAGTTACACTGATTTGCAAGGTACAGCAGAAAGCGTGACTAGCAACGCGGTGAAAATTGCCAACGTCAATGATTTACCGACAGGAAATATCACGATTTCAGGCGAAGCCCAACAAGGTAAAACGCTGACGGCTTCAAACACGCTCGCAGATGCAGATGGTTTAGGCGTTATCAGTTATCAATGGCTGGCAGATGAGGAAATTCTGCCAAATGCAATCCAACCCACTTACAACCTAACTCAAGCCGATGTCGGCAAAAATATCAGTGTTTCAGCCAGTTACAGCGATGATTTTGGACAATTTGAAACGGTGACTAGCGAGAGCGTAAAAATTGCTAATCTCAATGACGCGCCAACGGGTAGAGTTAACATTAAAGGCACAGCAAAAGTTGGTCAAACTTTGTTTGTTGCCAACACCTTAAAAGACGCAGACGGCTTAGGTGAATTCAGCTACCAATGGTTCAGTAACAATAACGAAATTATTGATGCAACGGCGGCAACTTATACGCTGTCAAAATTTGACGCGGGCAAGAAAATCAGCGTTGAAATCAGCTACACCGATGGCGAAGGTGCATTTGAATCTGTGACCAGCTCAACAACCGCAACCATCAAACCTGCAAACAACGGCGTGATTAAAATCGGCGACGATAAAAACAACAAGCTGCAAGGCGCAATCAAAAATGACGACTTGGAAGGTTTGGCGGGGAAAGACGTGTTAATCGGTAAAGCAGGTAACGACACCTTAAACGGCGGCGATGATGACGACAGCTTAACAGGCGACGCTGGTTTTGATGTGTTGATTGGCGGCAAAGGCGCAGATGTTTTCATTTTCACCAACATAAAAGATGCTCTTGTTTCACGTTCAGGGATTGATGTGATTACTGACTTCAACAGCAAAGAAGGCGACAAGATCGACCTGTCGAAAATTGATGCTGATGCAACAAAATCCAGAGATCAAGCCTTCTCAAAACCGACTGTTGGCGAAAAATTTTCAGGTATATTCGTAAATATCGGTGATCTATTTTTTGAAACCAGCACCGAAATTTTATATGGCAATGTGAATAAAGATGGCGCAGCAGATTTTGCTATTCAACTAAACGGTGTAACAAGTTTAGCAGCTGGTGATGTTGTTTTGTAATTCGCCTAAAACCGCCCGTTTTTTCAAAAAAAGTGGGCGGTTTTGTTTTTTGTGTGTCACTCGGAGAAAAATCATGACTGCACTACTTTTAGAATTAAGCGATGACCTTTACGAACCCATCAAACAACAAGCCTTAAAAAAACACGAAAAACCTGAACAACTTGTGATTGAATTGTTACGGCAATTGTTTGAAAAACCAAAAACTGAATCTATGCAAACGAGCGAAAGTGTTTTTGAACTTTTGACTGAATTATCAGATGATTTTATGCAGGATGGTCGATTGCAATTACCCTTACAAGAACGGGAAGCCTTTTGATGTATATGCTCGACACCAACATTTGCATCTATATCAACAAAAATAATCCACCTCAGGTGCTTGAGAAATTTCGCTCAATTCCACTCAATCAAATTTGTATGTCATCAGTGACCTATGCGGAATTGTTTCATGGTGCAATGAAAAGTGAACAGGTAGCCAAAAATCTTGAGAAAATTACGAAATTAAAAACGATGATTTCAATTTTACCGTTTGATGAATTAGCGGCGCAGCAATACGGCATTATTCGTGCGAATTTGGAAAAACGAGGTCTGATTATCGGTTCAAATGATTTATTGATTGCCGCCCATGCGTTAAGTGAAAACTGTATTTTGGTTTCTAACAATTTGCGTGAATTCAATCGAGTTGAAAATTTACGCACTGAGAATTGGTTGTAAAAATGTGAACAGCAAAAAGCCTTGCAAATCGGTATGAAAGAAAAAATCGCATGAGTTTTTAGAAGAAGGCGCGGCGATTTATAAAGAGGTTTAAGGGTTTATTATTTTGATGAGTAGCGGTTTAAAATCGCCACTCATCAAATCTTCAAATTAACACGGAGAATTTTATGTTAGCCAAAGTTCAAAAATGGGGAAATAGCCAAGGCGTTAAAATCCCAGCGCATTTACTTGAAAACTCTCATATAAAAATTGGTGAAAATGTTGATATTTCAGCCGAACACGGAAAAATCATCATAAAACCAACGCGCCAAATACGCGATAAATATGACATCAAAGATTTAGTTGCCAAAATGCCTGAGAATTACCAAGTAACAGAAGAAAACTGGGGCGTTCCAGAAGGTAAAGAGGTTTGGTAAGTGTCGATTTATACACCAGAAAGAGGTGATTTTATTATTGCAACATTTGACCCGCAATCAGGACACGAACAAAAAGGTCGCAGACCTGCGCTTGTGATTAGCAATCATTTGTTTAATCAGGCAACGGGCATGACAATTGTGTGTCCCATTACAAATACAAATCGCGGCATTCCGTTTCATGTCAAAGTTTCAGACGAATCATCATTGACGGGTTTTATTATGGTTGAACAAGTAAAATCCATTGATTACAAAAGTCGGCAGGTGAAATTCATTGAAAAAGCCAGTGATGATATTTTAAATGAAGTGCTTAGTTTGTTAGATGCTTGTGTGTACCAAACTGGTTGAAATTTTTATCATTTTGATGAGTGGCGAGAGAGTTTTTAAGGCTTTTTTAGATTCAGATATATGGCAACACGATTAGCACCAAAGAAAGACGTATTGAGAGCCATTTTTGCAAGGTCTGGAAATCAATGTGCATTTCCAGGATGCACTCAACCAATAATAAATGACAATAATCAATTTATCGGACAGGTTTGCCACATCGAAGCTGCTATGAAAGGTGGCGAAAGGTTCAATTCTGAAAGTGACGATGAATATCGTCGTAGTTATGAAAATTTGCTTATCCTTTGTTATCCACATCACATTGAAACTAACAATGTGGAAGAATATCCCGTGGATCGATTAAAAGAAATGAAGAATAAACATGAACAAATGTTTGAAAAATCTGATTTCAAAATCAATGAAGCTGAATTAGTAAAACTCTCATATAAAATGGAAAAATACTGGGATGATATTGAACGCCTAAACAAAATAGACCACATTTATTTAGATTCTGATTTAGCAATGGAAGTAAATGGCACAAGTGATTTTTTTGAAATAATGCTTAGTGCTTATGATGCTGTTACTGGAATTGAACATTTACTAGAGTCTTTACGCGCAAGCGATGAAAAACTGCAACAAGATTTTGATAATTTTGTGTTAAGAAAAGGGATTTCAAAGGAGATGTTTAATGATATTCCTTATTATGAAAATCCATTTGAAAATAGAAATTGGGATATTCACAATTTAGATAGACCCAATTGGATACAGCGACTAAGGATAGATTTAACTCATATTGAAATAAAGTATTTTGAAGAATACTTAAAAACTAATAACAATGACCTTGTAGCTAAATCTAAGTTTGAAAAAGCAAAAGAAATTTTTAAAGAATTTGCTAGAACAGCAATGCACGTTGATTAACAAACAAAATTTATTTTTCAAAATAACATGACTGCCCCCCCAAGTTCAACGAAGAAAAAGCCGCGCAATTAGCCGCTTATTTCACGGCAAAAAGTGGCGGTGAAATTTATCATCTCATGCTGATGAAATTGCTTTATATCGCTGACCGCAACGCGCTGGCAACGTTAGGACATACGATTACAGACGATAATTATGTGTCGATGGATTACAGTCCTGTTTTATCGAACACATTATCTTTGATTGATGGTAGTGTGCGTTCGGATAATAGTTTGTGGGTTCAGCTTTTATCACCTAGCAGAAACTACAAAATTGCGTTACTCAATCAAACCGATGCAATTGATTCGGGCGCATTATCGTCAGCGGAATTAGAGATTGCGGATGCGGTTTATGCTCAATTTGGACAAATGGATAGATTTGAACTTGCTGATAAAACCCATGATTTTGCCGAATGGAAAAATCCGTATGGTTCAGCGATTCCGATTTATTACGAGGATATTTTAAAGGCGGTTGGCTTTGATGAAGTAGATTCAAATAGCATTTTGCAAGAACTTCAAGACGTAAAATCAGCGCAGAATTTTTTGAATAGCTTATGAGTTCAATCATTCAGAAAAATACTCAAAAATCTTAGAAGGTGAAATATCTTCGCCTTCCGTCCAATAAATTCCCCCTAGTGGGTCAATTGCCACATTGCGGAAATAACGAAAATTTTTTAGTCGCCAAAAAGCCTCACGATTTTCAATCAACGGGGTTAAATCAAATTCAACTTCTTGTCCATTTTGCAATGTCGCATAAAGCAAATACGGCGATTCGGCTCGAATTTTTGTGATTTTAGTTACTGAGTTCATCCCATTTTTCCATCAATTCATCTTGATTGGCGAGAATAAAATCTTTAATTTTTTTGGCTTGTTGTGGTGGAACTTGACCAGATAATAATTCACCTGACTCAATAGCGAATGAACCAGCATAATCACCATAAACGGCGTGACAATGCGGTACGCCGTGATCATCCATATACATATAAATTGAAATTCCAAAAAAATAAGCAACGCGAGGCATAACAATCTCCAAAATTTTGAATGTGTACAGCGTAACAAAAAATCACACCCAATCCCAAGCCTTCTTCAACCTAGACCCCGAAACAGGTACAGCTGTTTTCAACTGCTGGGCAAAAAGTGACACCGCAAATTCTTCCAACAACCAACGAAACGCCTCCGTTTCAGGTGTAACGATTTCTTTTTTGCTTCGCTGTTCAACCGATTTCCAATAACGAATCTGAAAACGTGAAAGCTCATTCACTTTCGCAGGCGTGTTATCGCGTTTGTCTAAACGGTATTGCATCGCAATCGTTAAATTCCCAACTTTTTTATGGTCTGGAAAATCCCACTCATTGACATATTCTTCGCCTTTTTCACGGGTTAAATCTTCTTTGGTCAAAAATAAAAACTGCTTGGATTCAACTCGCGCATAAAAAAAGGCTGGTTTGTGCCAGCCTTTTTTATTTGATAACTGAAAGTTTTTTATTTCACCAATGCAACGGGATAATTTGGATGTTGTGGATTAACAGTCAACATTTGAAGACGCGGATTCACAATCAAATCCATCGCTTCCATTGGAATAACACCAAGCAACGGCTCATTTCCCAACACAACTGCCTCTGTTACATAACTACGATTTTCAAATTCAATTTGAATTGGCGCAATTTTGGGAACTTTGCGTTGATGCCCATCTGCTAACGTCACAACTTGCGAAGAAACTTCTGTTGTATCGAAACCCAGTTGCAACGCAATTTCTTCGGTCACACACATAAACGTTGCCCCCGTATCAACCAAGGCTTCAATATCAATATGTTGTTTGTTAAAAAGGTTTGTTAATTTTAATTTCGCATACGTTAAGCCCATGGTTTTCTCCCTAATTAAATCCCAATGTTTGTGAAATTCTAGCACAAACAAAAAAGGCGAGATTTTTCTCGCCTTTTGTTTTTTAAGATTTTAACCAGCATCACTTGAGAAAAATGCCATCAACTCATCAAGTAAAATGTTGAGTATTTCCACGCTATGCCAATACGTTTTACAATTCAGCAAAAAATTATAGCGATAGGCTTCAGCGCAAACGGTCACTGTAACAAGTGATTGCGAAAATTTTTCTACATCTGTCTTGAAATGAGTATCTCGAATAATCAACTCTAACAAATTGTCTAATTTATGAGTGCGTGGAAATGCCCCATATTCACTGCGAGTTTCAAGCAAATGCTTAAACAATAATTCAAACATTTGTTGAAAATGAAAACAGTGCATTGAGCAATCTTTAATGCTGGTTTTTTCTGCACAATCAATCATCACTGCGTGTTCCCAAGCCTTACCGCCCAAGTTTTCGACGTTTTCAAATTGTTTTAATTTTTCTGCGTACATAGTTATTTTCTCAAAAAATCCAAAACCAAAATTCTAGCACAAACAAAAAAGGCGAGATTTCTCTCGCCTTCGCTCGTATGATTTTTTCAATCAAACTTCAAATAAAGTCTTCGATAATTGCGACTGTCGAATAATCGAAAGCAATGTCCCCATCTTTACTGGATTATGTTGTGGCACTGGCACAGTAATCGTCGTTCCATTTTCAGATTTCTGCATAATCACATGACTTCCTTTTTGTCGAACCATAACAAAACCGTAGGCTTGTAAAATTTTACAAATTTGACTACCAGAAAAAATGCGTAATTTACCCAATGGCAACCTCTAACGATGAAACATAACTTTCATTAACATAACGGCGTTTAATTTCGCTCGGTGATGCACATTCATAAAACAGCTCAACCGCTTCTTTTAAATTCGCTTTTGCAATTTCAACGGTTTCGCCTTGACTGGCAATATCAAATTCAGGACAAAGTGAAACAAAACCATCCTCTTCTCTCTGGATAATGGCAGTTAAATAAAATTTCTGCATTGATTTACTCCTTAAAATTTATTCAAACCCAAAAGAACGAAAGCCTCACACCTTCGTTCTAACTATTTTTCAACAATCCAAAACCAAAATTCTAGCACAAACAAAAAAGTCTGGTTTTCGCCAGCCTTTTTTAAAACATCTGTGCAATAATTCGCGCTTTCAAATCATTTCGTGCAACTTATGGAATGTACGCAATACTTTCAAGCTACTCGTCTGCGACCCGATAGAGCCGCAATCAAAATCGAATGGATTGAAAAAGTTATCAATCATCCAATTAGCGAGCTAATTCAAAAAGACGGGCGTATTCGTCGTTGGGCTTCAATTCCAGAAGCAGAAGGACGTTTTTGCGCGTTGTTTTGTTAGAAGATGGTAAAACGGTTCACAACGCATTTTTTGACAGGTCATTTAAATTATGAAAATCAAATACTTTCAAGACACAGACACACTTCATATTGAATTTCGAGACGCTGAAATTTTTGAAACCAAAGATTTCGACGAAAACACGTTATTTGATGTTGATGCTTACGGAAATGTTTGCAGTATCACGGTTGAACACGCTAAAGCTAACGCGCAAATGCCGTCGTTTTCGTATGAAGAAATTGCGGCTTGCGCTTGAAAATCAACACAAACAAAAAACTGGTTTTTGCCAGCTTTTTTCAACGTTAAACGTTTTCTCAATTTTTAGCTCAATGTTTTAGGGGGAATGTCAATATGACCGAAAAATATGCTATGTGTTCCATTATCACTTTTTTACTATCAGGAGCATTGTCTTTTGGGATAAGCGATGTGTTTTCTAGTATCTTTGCGAAGTTGTACGCAATTAACGAAGGCGTTCCTTTAGAAACTTTATCTGAGGATTACGGTATGGGTATTTTATTATCCGTCCTGTTTTTATTTTCGTTTATTGTGCTATTTCCGATAATGTACTTTCTAATTAGAAAACAAATGATTAAGATTACACGTCACTACTAACTTAAACATTCCAAGCCTTCTCCAACCTAGCCCCCGAAACAGGCACAGCTGTTTTCAATTGCTGGGCAAACAGCGACACCGCAAATTCTTCCAACACCCAACGAAACGCCCCCGTTTCAGGTGTAACGATTTCTTTTTTGCTTCGCTGTTCAACCGATTTCCAATAACGAATCTGAAAACGTGCCAACTCATTCACTTTCGCAGGCGTGTTATCGCGTTTATCTAAATGGTATTGCAACGCAATCGTTCAATTTTTTACGCCAAGTGTCGAGCGTCACGCCGCTAATAATTTCAGGCGGTAATTTGTGGTCATAAAACGCATACAACCATTCTTCGTCTTCGACCAAATCAACACGCCGCCCTTTGTGTTGAATCATGCCAACTTCTTCGAGCAATTTCCGATTCGCCACATAAAACGGCGCATTGCTGTGGTAATCGCCATCAACCAGCGCGTGCCGAATAAACAGTTCTCGTGCCGCTTTCGGGTCAACGTGGTCATACGGCACAATCGCCCCGCTTGCAAGGTCAGCCCATGCAACAACGTGCGCGAATAAACCATGCAACGCGCACTTTTTTTCTCCCAATGCGGGTCATAGTAATTCTGTTTGACCAAATGCGCGGCACATTCTTCAATCCATTCTGGTTCAACTCGCGACACCTTTCGCGCACACACCTTGCTGGTTTCGACTTGTTACAAGTTTGATAAAATTGCCTTCTATGTTTAACCAAACGTAGTAAAGTGACACGTCAAAACTTAATACTTCAAAACAAGGATATTTCAAAAATGACTGTAAATCGTAACAAACCTGATTTGTGGAAAGCTGACGTTGCAACATCAGTCGATTTTTATAACAACTGGTTCATGATGTTTGCGCCCAAAGCATTTAGAGAAACTCGCATAGAAACAACAAAACAAGTTGAAATAGCTTTGCATCTAACTTCAAATCTAACCGATATTCGCCCCGAAACACTTCAACAAAATCCGTTTGTTTTGCCAATGCTTCGCATGGCTACTTGTCCACCAATTGCCAGAGATAGACTAATTGGTTTAGCAAGCGTTTCGCCAAATTTGGTTAAAAGCATGGAAATTGACAACCGTGTTCCTCCAAAAATGTCTCACACTCAGCTAACCGAAGATTTACTAAAAATTGGTCACATTATTGAACGAATGGCTGACCCCGATATTCTTGTATGGAAAGAGCGTGGCGATAAAGGTTCTATTGAAGAAGTTCAAAGAGCTTCAACGATAATTGCAGACCGTCTTTGTGGTTCTGTTGCCGACCCAATCATCAGAAATGCTCAAGAAAAACGTCAACTCTTAACAATCAAAGAATGGCTAGAAAATCGTGGTTATAGACAACTTAACCAAAATGAAGCCGATGATTTTATGTCAATGCCTAATGGTACGTTTTCATTTCGGTTTAATGTTGCGGTTTCTTTAGAAGATGGCAAACAAATCAACATTCCTGTGGATGCGGTGATAATGCCAAAAAATGCTAAAAAAGGTGAAATTCCTATACTTATCGAAGCCAAATCTGCGGGTGATTTCACCAATACAAATAAACGTCGAAAAGAAGAAGCTATAAAAATTCAGCAATTAAGAAAAACCTATGGCGAAAAAGTAGCCTTTAATTTATTTCTGTGTGGCTATTTTGATTCGGGTTATTTGGGATACGAAGCGTCAGAAGGTATTGATTGGGTTTGGGAACATCGCATTGATGATTTAGCGGGATTTGGGCTTTGATGATTGCAATTGAAAAACAACGTCAGCAAATCCAATTTCATTGCGACAATTCAAAAACATTAAAAGAACGTAATTTGTTAGGGCAATACTCAACACCTGTGAAATTGGCAAACGATATTTTCACCTACACTAAAAAATTATTATCGTCTCAACATTCAATTCGTTTTCTTGACCCTGCCGCTGGCACTGGGGTTTTCTTTTCGGCATTACAAAATACATTTTCGCAAGAGCAAATTGAATTCGCCGAAGGTTATGAAATCGATGAACATTATGGAAAATTAGCTGATGCCATTTGGAAAAACACCTTTGTTAATTACAAGTTAGAAGATTTTACGCAATCTGTCGCGCCCAAAAATGATTCAGAAAAATTTAACTTGTTAATTTGCAATCCTCCTTATATCCGACATCATCACATTCTAAGTATTCACAAAACTTATTTGCAAACAAAAATTTTTAATTCGACAGGAATAAAATTATCTGGACTGTCTGGAATGTATTGTTATTTCATGATGTTGGCACATTCGTGGATGCAAGCGGATTGTGTCGCTGTCTGGCTTATTCCAAGTGAATTTATGGACGTGAATTATGGTCAAGCCATTAGAGAATACTTATTAAATGAAGTTACATTGTTGAGAATTCATCGATTTGCACCGAATGATGTTCAATTCGATGATGCGTTAGTTTCATCTGCTGTAGTTTGGTTAAGAAATGAAAAACCACCTGAAAACAATAAAGTCATTTTCACATACGAGGGCAAAATAAATGCCCCGATTCATAAAAAAGAAATTTCAACCGCAACTCTTTTGAAAGAAAAAAAATGGACTCGCTTTCCATTACAGACAGAAAGAATTACAAGCAATAAAGCGAAATTAAGTGATTTTTTTACAATAAAAAGAGGAATTGCGACAGGTCATAACAAGTATTTCATTTTGTCTTTGGAGGAAATTTTAAAACGTGATGTGCCTTTGTCTCAATTTAAACCAATTTTACCGAATCCTAAAAATCTGAATCAAAATGTCATAAATACGGATTCTGATGGAATCCCTCAAATAGAAAATCCATTATTTGTGTTGAATTGTGAATTGCCTTTTGATGAAGTGAAAAATTGCTATCCGAATCTTTATCAATATCTATTGGAAGGAATTGAAGATGGTGTATCAAAACGTTATTTGTGTGAGAAAAGAAAATTATGGTACGCACAAGAAAATAGACCAGAAAGTTTTTTTTACTGCACTTATATTGGACGTTCTGATGATGAAAAGAATAAACCTTTTAGATTCGTTTTGAATTATTCAAAGGCGATTGTTTCAAATTCCTATTTAATTCTTTATCCAAAAAAATTTTTAGCTGACAAAATAATAAATAATCCTGAACTATGTACATTTATATTCGATGAATTAAATAATATTACACGCGATGATATGCTCAACGAAAGTCGTGTATATGGCGGTGGGATGTACAAAATAGAGCCAAAAGAATTAGGAAATGTATGTGTTTCTGATTTGGTTGTATTGTTAAAATGAAAATGATTGAAAGCACAAAAAAAGGCTGGTTTTCGCCAGCCTTTCATTGGATGTTAGAATCCGACATCGTTTCTGCTCGTCATCACTGAACAAGTATGTGCAGTGGTTGAGCGGATGTTGAATTTGAATTAAAAAAGAAAATGTTGGAAAAGAAAATGAAATACTACATAGATGAAAGTGGAAATACTGGCGACATTGGATTCACAAAAAATAGATTAGATTTTGGTGGACAACCTATTTTTTCACTCGCCTGCATAGGAATAAAAGATTTATCAGCATTAGAAGAAAAGGTTACTGAATTAAAAGCAACGCATAAAATACGTTCTGATGAATTAAAAACTACGAGTTTATACAAAGAAAAACCTAAATTTATCAAAGATATTTTCAAATATATTAAATCTGAAGAATTGCCTTTTTTTATTGAAATAGTTGATAAAAAATATCAATTAGCAGTCACTATAGTTAATCATTACATATTGCCGCCATACTTTATGCCTGAAGAAGATGAAGAGTCTATAGCTATGAGAAACATTTTTTGCGATTTTATTTATCATTATGTTGATGACAGAATTTTTTTTGATTTTATTAGCATATTTGATAATCCATCAGAAACGAAAATAGTCGGTTTCTTTAATGTGTTACTTAACTACTTTGAAAAAATGGAAGATGAAATCTCTCGATGTATTTTGGAATTGGTTCGAGAGAGTTTAGAGATTATGAACACATTAAAATTCAGGAAGGTGACAATGCTTATAAAAGATTCTTACCTCTTCCAGATATTAACAAAAGAGGAGAAAAAATTTGGATATTGCCAAATTACGCTTCTTTTACCAATATCTATGCACGGATAAATCTTTATTCCGATGGAAATTTATTAGATATAGATATAATGCACGACGAGCAAGTACATTTTGATGAGATAATAAAAGATGCAAAAATCAGTGCTGAATCTGCAACAAATATAAATAAAGCAATGACACCTAACGCAGATTTTAATTTTATAAATTCTGCCAATTTAACTTTTGGAAATTCAAAAACAAATTTAGGAATACAAATTGCCGATATATTAGCTGGTTTTTCTAGTCGATTTTTGTACGACTATTATTCAAATAATCGTGTTTTTCACTTGCCTATTTTTTTACAGCCACCATCAAATCGCTATATCTGCGATGATAAAGCAGAAGCTATAAATATCCTATTTGAAAGTAGTATTCCAGAAAAAGGGGTCGGTATAAATTTCGTTTCTTCAAAAGAAGCTCTAAATTTGACATTTAATCGCGTGCAGGTTTAGCACTCCACCATTTTTAAAAGAAAGCACTGGTTTAAACACCAGTTTTTACTATAAATTTAAAAATCCCAAGCCTTCTCCAACCTAGCTCCCGAAACAGGCACAGCCGTTTTCAATTGCTGGGCAAACAGCGACACCGCAAATTCTTCCAACAACCACCGAAACGCTTCCGTTTCAAGTGTAACGATTTCTTTTTTGCTTCGCTGTTCAACCGATTTCCAATAACGAATCTGAAAACGTGCCAGCTCATTGGCTTTCGATTGCGTATTATCTCGCTTGTCTAAACGGTATTGCATCGCTTTTAAATAACGCGGCAAGTGCTTCAATTGTGCAAACGGCAAGCCCCGCAAAAAGCCGCCATAAATCAAATAATCCAATTGTTCAGTCACACTTTTTGCCAGCGAGTCAGTCGGATTCCATTTTTGCAACACGGCTTTTAAATCCGCGTGTAATTTCAAAATCTCAAAAACCAACGTTGCCGATTCATTCATCGTGCTGACGAATTTTGCTTTGTTATCACGCAAACTTTGTTCAAACGCCGCTTGGGTGCGAATGGTTTGATTTTCCACAAACACGCCTTTCACAACCAGCGACAACAAATCGTCTTTAAAATCTGCCGTGTGTTCCGATTTCAAAATTAGATGCGGCGGCAAACGGTTATAAGCTAATTCCAACGCGGCATTTTTCGGTAGATTTTTCAGCGCGTAAGTACATTCTTTGTGCTGTTGTAATTGAAATAACCGAATTAAACCTGCTTGATGTTGCAACTCGGCTTTGCGTTGCGTATCAAAAATTTTCACGCCCACCGTTTCGCCTTCATCAACCAGCGCAGGAAAACCGACAAACGCCTGACCTTTTTGCATAAAACTGTATTGCTCAGGAAAATCATCAAACGCCCATTGAATATAGCCCGTAAAATTCAACTCGTCCGCCGCGATTTGGTCAAAACTTTCGCCTGCTTTGGTGACCTGTTTTGCCTGCAAGGCTTTTAAATCGCGCCCGTAATCGAGCAATCTCCCTTCATCATCAATCACCCGAAAATTCATTTTTAAATGGTCAATCAAACCATCTGAATTCCACGCATTTAATGGAATCGCTTCATCGGTTAATTTTCTCAAACGATTGCCAAGCCATTCTTCCAACGCACCTTTAAAATCGGGTTCGATTTCTAAACACTTTTTCACCGTTTCAGGCACGGGAACGAAATGTTTGCGGCTATTTTTCGGCAAGGCTTTGACTAGCGCAACGCATTTTTCTTCCAGCATCCCAGGCACGAGCCAATCAAACGGCGTTGACGTGATTTGATTTAGTTGATGCACAGGAATAATCGCGGTCACGCCATCTTCATCGTGTCCAGGTTCAAAACGATATTGCAAGGCAATCGTTAAATTTCCCACTTTTTTATGGTCGGGAAAATCCCATTCGTTGACGTATTCCTCACCTTTTTCGCGGGTTAAATCTTCTTTGGTCAAAAACAAAAATTGCTTATTTTCACGTTCCACTTTTTTACGCCAAGTATCAAGCGTCACGCCGCTAACAATTTCGGGCGGTAACTTATGGTCATAAAACGCATACAACCATTCTTCATCTTCCACCAAATCGACGCGCCGACCTTTGTGCTGAATCATGCCAACTTCTTCGAGTAATTTTCGATTTGCCACATAAAACGGCGCGTTGCTGTGATAATCGCCATCAACCAGCGCGTGCCGAATAAACAGCTCTCGCGCGGCTTTCGGGTCAACGTGGTCATACGGCACAATCGCCCCGCTTGCAAGGTCAGCCCATGCAACAACGTGCGCGAATACACCATGCAACGCGCACTTTTTTTCTCCCAATGCGGGTCGTAATAATTCTGTTTGACCAGATGCGCGGCGCATTCTTCAATCCATTCGGGTTCAACTCGTGCATAAAAAAAGGCTGGTTTTTGCCAGCCTTTTTAAAAAAATTTAAAAAAATACAGATATTACAGTTTGCCAGTTGTTTGAGTACAAGGCTGTTCAAGAATTTTAGAATAAATCTTTTCTACTTCTTTTTTTGAAAGGTGTTGCGTTAACAAAACATAAGGACATTCCAGAACATTATGTAACACTGAATCAGTACCTTTCCAGTTGCCTGTGAATAAATTTATTCCGCCTTCAAGAAAATAAGAACCCGCGCTCATTGAATTGTTAAGTTTCCCACTTTTATATGAAAGAACATATTTGTCATCAATATGATAGCCAACAAAATCCCAATCTTTAACAGTTTTTTCACCCTTTTCATTTTCTATCTCTGCTAAAGAATGAGCTTTAATGACATTGTCATCATAGAAATCAATAACTATTTCTTCGTATGCAATATATTCTTTTCTATTCTTACCTAAATCTTTAAAGTAACCGTGGTAAGTTATCGTATTTTTCGGCTTATCCAACGGATAATAAAATCCAATAGTTATTCCACTATCGGTATTTCTATAACCGAACCCCTTACCTGAAAAAAATACCAGAATTAAAAAAATGATTATTATCGCTTGCAAATAGGGGGATTTTCTTAAAATCACAAAAATCTCTTTAATTAGTTTTATCATTTCAACCATTGCTATACTCCACTTTCATGTATAAATAAATTTTTTAATTCAGCACACTTACAACGTAAAACTTAACAACATTTTTTGTTCAAAATTTCAAATTTTCTACCCAATTTAATTAACACAGAAATTGTGTAATCTAACTGCTTATAACTGTGAGATTCATTGATAATAAAAACGGACTTCTGAATGTTTAACTACAGGATAAGCAACAGCGGTGCTAAAAATACCGCTATTCAATAACTCTTTGCTCATGTTAAACAATGTTTCAGAGTCACGAATATAAACAGGAACAATGGGGCTATTTCCATTGCCTGTATCAAATCCATTTTCAACAAGTTTGTTACGAAAATATGTTGTTTTATCCCATAAGGATTTAACCAATTGTGGATTTGATTCGATAATATCTAAAGCAGCAAGAACTACAGCGGCATCAGCTGGTGTTATAGCGGCTTGAAATAAATAAGCATTCGCTTCAACTTGTAAAAGCGTTATAAATTTGCGGCTAGTAGCAATAACACCACCAATTGAAGCGGTGCTTTTAGATAATGTCGTCATAATAAAATCAACATCAGATGAAACCCCCAGTTTTCGACATAAACCACCAACATCATAAAAACCAAAGGCATGAGCTTCATCTACGAAAAAATAAAAAGGATAAGACTTTTTTAAATTGACAATTTCGCACAATGGAGATTCTTCTCCTGACATTGAATAAACAGATTCAACAATTACAAAAACGTTTTTGTATTTCTCAACATTTGCTTTTAATTTTTTTTCTAAATCGACTATATCATTGTGTTTGAATGGTATGTATTTACATCCTGCTAATTTAGCACCATCAATAATACTGGCGTGGCATTCACGATCAAAAAGAATGAGGCTGTCATTGGTTTTTGCCAAAGCTGAAATTGCCCCTAAATTTGCTGTGTAACCTGTTGGAAAAAGAAGAGCAGCTTCTTTATTCATAGCTTGAGCTAATCGTTTTTCAAGTGTTTTATGTAATTGATTATGCCCTCCGCTCATTGCTGAAGTGCCACATCCTGTTCCATAATTTTGTAAAGCATCAATTCCTGCTTGAATAACAGCTGGATGACGATTTAATCCTAAATAATGGTTAATTGGAAAAATTACACATTGTTTCGATAAATCTATAGCTTCACTCTTAACAAGTCCAAAAGAATTGCTGCCTTTTTCAGTAAAATTTTCGTAACACCAAAATCCAGCTTTTGCCTGCATATCTCTCAACTCAGTATAGGCTTGAGCTATATCACCAATTTTTGTTATTCCGTTATCAATGCAACGCTTACGAATTAAGCCGATTTGGTCTGTTTCTTTTAAATGCAATTGAGTAGTTTTTTTCATTTTTGAAATTGATTTTGATAATTTTTAGACAATAAAAAACCCGCTGATACTCAACGCATCAGCGGGTTTGGTGAAATAATTTAAGACAAAAAACTTGACTTGCGCTAAATCAACAGCACAATTTCTTGCTTGCTTGCTTGCTTGCTTGCTTGCTTGCTTGCTTGCTTGCTTGCTTGCTTGCTTGGGTCATGTTTTGTCCTTTGTGGTGAAATTAAAATTTTTGTGGATTGTGAAACAAGTTTTTTAAATTAGCAAACGTTTTGTGGTTAAAAACCACCTTCCCAAGCCTTCTCCAACCTAGCCCCCGAAACAGGCACAGCCGTTTTCAATTGCTGGGCAAACAGCGACACCGCAAATTCTTCCAACAACCAACGAAACGTCTCCGTTTCAGGTGTGACGATTTCTTTTTTGCTTCGTTGTTCAACCGATTTCCAATAACGAATCTGAAAACGTGCCAGCTCATTCACTTTCACAGGCGTGTTATCGCGCTTGTCTAAACGGTATTGCAAAGCCTTCAAATAACGCGGCAAATGTTTGAATTGTGCAAACGGCAAGCCACGCAAAAAACCGCCATAAATCAAATAATCCAATTGTTCAGTCACACTTTTTGCCAGCGCGTCAGTCGGATTCCATTTTTGCAACACGGCTTTTAAATCCGCGTGTAATTTCAAAACCTCAAAAACCAACGTCGCGGATTCATTCATCGTGCTGACGAATTTTGCTTTGTTGTCACGCAAACTTTGTTCAAACGCCGCTTGGGTGCGAATGGTTTGATTTTCTACAAACACACCTTTCAAAACCAGCGATAACAAATCGTCTTTAAAATCCGCCATTTGTTCAGATTTCAAAATCGGATGCGGCGGCAATCGGTTATAAGCGAGTTCTAACGCGGCATTTTTCGGTAGATTTTTCAGCGCGTAAGTACATTCTTTGCGTTGTTGCAGTTGAAATAAGCGAATCAAACCCGCTTGATGTTGCAATTCGGCTTTGCGTTGCGTATCAAAAATTTTCACGCCAACCGTTTCGCCTTCATCAACCAGCGCAGGAAAACCGACAAACGCCTGTCCTTTTTGCATAAAACTATATTGTTCGGGCAAATCATCAAACGCCCATTGAATATAGCCTGTGAAATTCAACTCATCGGCGGCAATTTGATCAAAACTTTCACCTGCTTTCGTGATGTGTTTTGCCTGCAAGGCTTTCAAATCACGTCCGTAATCCAGCAAACGCCCTTCGTCATCAATCACGCGAAAATTCATTTTTAAATGGTCGGTCAAACTTTCAGCATTCCACGCATTCAACGGAATCGCCTCATCGGTGAGTTTTCTCAACCGATTACCGAGCCATTCTTCGAGCGCACCTTTAAAATCGGGTTCAATTTCTAAACACTTTTTCACCGTTTCAGGCACGGGAACAAAATGTTTGCGAATGTTTTTCGGCAATGATTTCACCAGCGCAACGCATTTTTCCTCAAGCATCCCAGGCACAAGCCAATCAAACGGCGTTGACGTGATTTGATTCAATTGATGCACGGGAATAATCGCCGTTACACCATCTTCATCGTGTCCAGGTTCAAAACGGTATTGCAACGCAATCGTTAAATTCCCCACTTTTTTATGGTCGGGGAAATCCCACTCGTTGACGTATTCCTCACCTTTTTCGCGGGTCAAATCTTCTTTGGTTAAAAACAAAAACTGCTTATTTTCACGCTCCACTTTTTTGCGCCAAGTGTCGAGCGTCACGCCGCTGACGATTTCGGGCGGTAATTTGTGGTCATAAAACGCATACAACCATTCTTCATCTTCGACCAAATCCACGCGCCGACCTTTGTGTTGAATCATGCCGACTTCTTCGAGCAATTTTCGATTTACCACATAAAACGGCGCGTTGCTATGGTAATCGCCATCAACCAGCGCGTGTCGAATAAACAGCTCTCGCGCGGCTTTCGGGTCAACGTGGTCATAAGGCAGTTTTCGACCCGCTTGCAACGTCAGCCCATGCAACAACGTGCGCGAATACACCATGCAACGCGCACTTTTTTTCTCCCAATGCGGGTCGTAGTAATTCTGTTTGACCAGATGCGACGCGCATTCTTCAATCCATTCGGGTTCAACTCGCGCCACTGTTCGCGCATACACTTTACTGGTTTCGACTTGTTCGGCGGCAACAATCCATTTCGGGCGTAATTTGTGCAAACCTGAACCTGGGAAAATAAAAAACTTTAAACTGCGTCCGCCGAGATATTCATATTGTTCATGGCGAAAACCAATGTTTGAAAGTAAGCCCGTCAGCAACGCTCGATGAATTTGGTCATAACTCGCATCGTTTTCGTTCGGGTGAAATTTCAAATCGCCTTTGATGACCTGCATAATTTGCGAATGGTTGTCGTGCCATTCGCGCATTCGCATATACGACAAATAATTATCGGTACAGTATTTACGCAATTTATTGTTTGATAAATGTTTTTGCTGTTTTTCAAATTCATTCCACAAATTGAGTAGCGACAAAAAATCGGATTCAGGATGTTTAAATTGCGCGTGTTTTTGTTCGGCTTGCGCCATTTTGTCAGCAGGTTTTTCGCGCGGGTCTTGAATACTAAGCGCGGCAACGATGATACTCACTTCTTTTAAACACACTTGTTCTTGTGCGGCAATAAGCATTCGCGCCAATTTTGGGTCGGTCGGGAATTTCGCAAGCTGTTTGCCAACTTCAGTGAGTTTGCCTGCTTTATCGAGTGCATTCACTTCGAGCAACGACGTTTTGCCGTCTCGAATCATTTTATCGTCGGGCGGTTCGATAAACGGAAAATCACCAATATCGCCCAAATTCAGCGTCGCCATTTGCAAAATAACGGCTGACAAATTGGTTCGCATGATTTCAGGTTCGGTGAACAGCGGACGCGCTTCGTAATCTTCACGCGAATAAAGCCGAATACAAATCCCTTCCGCAACCCGTCCGCAACGTCCCGCGCGTTGATTTGCGCTGGATTGCGACACGCGCTCAATCGGCAAACGTTGAATTTTACTTTTGTGACTGTAACGACTGATTCGCGCATGACCTGTATCAATCACACCGCGAATGTTCGGCACAGTTAAAGAGGTTTCGGCAACGTTGGTTGCTAAAACAATACGAATTTTTCCGCCTTTTGGTTTAAAAACACGTTCTTGTTCAGCAACGCTGAGTTTTGAATACAACGGCAAAATTTCATATTGATTCGGATGATGTTTTTTGAGTGATTCGGTGGTTTCACGGATTTCATGTTCACCGCTTAAAAAAATCAAAATATCGCCGCGCAAATCTCGATATAACTCATCGACGGCATCTAAAATTGCATTTTGCAAATCGTCCGTGGTTTCGTCGTCTTCTTCATCGTCTTTGATTTCGAGCGGACGATAACGCATTTCAACAGGATAAGTACGCCCTGAAACTTCGATAATCGGCGCGTTGTTAAAATGTTCTGAAAAACGTTTCGTATCAATCGTCGCCGACGTGACAATGACTTTTAAATCGGGACGTTTTGGCAATAACCATTTCAAATAACCCAGCAAAAAATCAATGTTTAAACTGCGTTCGTGGGCTTCGTCGATGATGATGGTGTCGTATTGATTTAAATACGGGTCGCCTTGTGATTCAGCGAGTAAAATCCCATCGGTCATGAGTTTAACCAGCGAATCGGCGTGCGTTTTGTCATTGAAGCGAATTTTATAACCGACGGATTTGCCAATCGGTTCGGCGAGTTCTTCGGCAATTCGATCAGCAACGGTTCGGGCGGCAATTCGACGCGGTTGCGTGTGACCAATAAAACCCGCTACGCCACGCCCAATAGATAAACAAATTTTCGGTAATTGTGTGGTTTTGCCTGAACCTGTTTCGCCGCAAACGATGACAACTTGATTGTTTTTAATCAGTTCAGCAATGTCGTCTTTTTTGCCCGTGACGGGTAAATCAGGAAAATTTAAAACAGGAATGCTGGCACGGCGTTTTTCAAACCCAGCGATTGATTTTTCAAAACGTGAACGCAGTTTTTCAAAATCCGATTCGGTGGCTTTTTTATTGCGGCGTAAATTATCGAGTTGGCGTTTTAAAACGTGTCGGTCTTTGGCTAAACAGGAATGAAGTTGTTTTGAAAGTTGAGCAATTAAATCGTGATTTGACATTGAATAATTCGGGCAGTTATTTTTGAGAAATAAGGCAGAGGAGGTTCTAAATTAAAAAACGTATTGTTAAGCAACCATCAGCTTCACAATAAATTCATTAACGCAATCAGTGTTTGGCTTTCAGGTTTTGTTTCAAAAACGCCACTTAATGGCAATTCTGGCTGCATTCCACGCACAAATAAATAACGCACGCCGCCAAAATGTTTTTCGATGTCGTAATTTGGCAGCCGATTTTGCAAATATCGATGCAATACCACGCAATAAAGCCAATACTGCAAACCATAATTATGCTCACGCATCGCCTCAAGCATCGTTTGCGGTGAATAATCAGGTAAATAATTCGATTTGTAATCCATCACATAAAAGTGATTTTCATGCTCGCAAATTAAATCAATAAAACCTGTCAAATAACCGTTAATCGTTTTGTTATCAAGCGGTTTATAACTCGGCTCATCACTTAAAATGCGATTGATTTCAGCGGTGTTAATTTTTTTCGTTGCTAAATAAAAGGGCATTTCTTTTAAACATTGTGATGGCTTTAAATTTTGCAAACAAAAATTTTCATCTTCAGAAAGCGGCGTTTGCACCACATTTTGCAACAACTCATCAATGATTTCAGGTTGCGCTATTTTCAAGCTGTAACGCAAACAGGCTTTGTCGCGTTTTTCCGAAATATCCGTTTTAGTGGCTAAATCGGCAAAATCAAACTGTTCGAGCAATTCGTGAATCACATTCCCCGTATGCGTGCCACGCGGTAAAGCCAGTTTAATCGGTTCAGAAAATTCGACTGGCTCTTGCGCTTTATCTTCGGGCAAATCTGCCACAGTTTGCTTACTCAATGCTGAAAGCGCGGTGTAACTACTCATTTGCCACGAACTAAAACGTAAATCTCGCGTCGAATTTAAACGCGCTAATTTTTCCGTTTTTGTTTCAGGCTGATAATTTTCTTGTGGTTTTTGCGGTTCAAATAGCGGTTGATAAGCAAAACAGTCAGGAAAAAGGCGCGTGAAATCTAAAAAGCAATTTTCTTGAAAAGCACTATCGCCCGCCGCAAAATCAAACAAATGCGCCATTGCCGAATTATTCAAAGTTTCTTTGGTGCGAACATTCGCCCATGCCAAATAACAGCGGTATTTTGCTCGTGTCAGCGCAACATAAAACATCCGCGCATCTTCGGCGCGTTGTTCTTCTAAAGCTAAAGCACGATGTTTTTCAAAATCTTCGCTACCTAAATCAATACACATTTCGTTATCAATGTGGCACGCGGCACGGTCTTTTTCCCATAATTCAGTTGGTCGCCAAAGTGACGGACAAAAAACGATGTCATATTCCAGACCTTTTGAACGGTGCATGGTGACAATTGTGACCGCATCTTCATCACTTTCAAGGCGTAATTGTTGATTTTCCGCACTATCGATTTTTTTTGCCAGCGCATTTGTAATCGATTGTCGCAACCATTCCAGCGTTTTTTGTGGTGATAAATGTTCATCAAGTGCGGCTTCTTGCAACAATTCCAGCAAATGATGAATGTTGGTTAATTCGCGTTCAGCAAGCGGCGTTTTAGCGAGTTGCGAAGTCACATTTTCAGTTGCTAAAAACGTGTGCATCATTGCCATCAATCCCAATTTTTGCCATTGTTCGTGATAGGTTAAAAACTTTGCCAGCCACGCATCTAAGGCGTTTTCATTGCTTACAATTTTGTAAAACGCATTGCCATCTGGAATGCTTGCAAACCAATCTAATGTTAGCGCGTGTTTGACCGCGTCAATATCGGTGGGATGTGCAATGGCATTGAGCAATGTGTGTAATTGCTTGGCTTGCGGCGTACTAAAAACCGATTCTGTACTGTTTAAAACTGACGGTACGCCAACCTCACGGAGTGCGTTTTGAAAGGCTTTGGCTTCTTTATTTTTGCGAACCAAAATGGCGATATTTTTCGGTTTTAACGTCTGTTTTTCGCCTGATTTCACCAGCGTAAAATCACTTTTTAGCAAGCGCAAAATTTCTTCTACCACTGCAAAACGTAGTTGTTCTTCAACGGTTTTATTAGTGCCTTTGCTTGCACTCCAAAAATCTTTATTTTCTTCGGGCAACAAATGCCAAAACACAAACGGCGGCAACGGGGCGTTTTCAAAATAAATTTCACCATTTTCAGGCGTATTTGCCGCTTCAACTTTGTTAAATTCGAGTTCTTCAATTAAAAACGCATTTTCACGTTGAAAAATGTGATTCACAGCTTGTACTAAATTCGGATGAGAACGCCAATTTTGCGCCAACGTAAAAGCGGCATTCGCGCTGTGTTTTGCGTTCAAATAAGAATAAATATCTGCGTCACGAAATTTATAAATCGCTTGTTTGGGGTCGCCAATTAAATATAAAAACTGACTTTGCGCGGCAAAAAGCGTTTTAAAAATAAACCATTGACTACTATCGGTATCTTGAAATTCATCAATTAACGCGACACTAAAACGCTCGCGCAATTGCAAAATCAATTGCTCAGATTTATTTTCACCACGCAGAGCTTCATCGAGACGAATAATTAAATGGTCGAAGGTGAGGGCGTTGCGTTGCAATAAACGCTGGTCAATTTCGTGGCGCAATGTATCAAGCAAATGCCAACGCAACATCAAACTACATTCGGAAAATAATTTTGCTAATTGGTCAAAAATTGCCAGATTCAAATCCAATTCGGCAAAAAAAATCGGCTGATTTTTTGCGCTGACTTTCTTTTTGTTTAAGGCTTCTAAGATGCCATCGGTGGTTAAAAATGTCAGTGTTTTGTTATCAATTTGCACCGATTCATTATTTAACCATTTGCTAATTGTTAAAAATTTTTCTTCCGCACCTTTATTGAAATTTTCTAAAACACTTTCAAATTTTTCACGGCAACGATTAAATTCTTCACATGCACTGTTTTTTAAAAGATTTAATTCTTGTAAAAGATCATCGAGATTTTCACTTTCTGTCGGATAAATTTTGACGTGATGCCCGATTTTATTCACACTTTCAAGCAACGCATCAGGCGTTTGATAATCAAGCGTTAAAACAGCAACATCACTCGCACTGCGCGGATAAATTTGTTTGCGCCAAAAATCATCTGCACAACTTTGAGTAATTTGCGCTAAATCATCGGTTAATTGCGCGTTAAAAAGTTGTCCACTTTCAAGCGCGTGTTCACGCAAAACTTTTTGGCAAAAGCTGTGAATCGTGAAAATGCTCGCTTGGTCAATTGAAAGAAGCGCGATTTGCAAACGGTGTTCAATTTCGCTGTTTTCAATGGGCAGCGAATTGAGCCAATCAAAAAGCGGCGAATTTTCAGATTTTAACGCTTGTTTGGCTTCAAAAAGTCGCAAACGCACTCGTTCACGCAATTCTTCCGTGGCAGCTTTTGTGAATGTGACGACTAAAATTTTTTCAAGCGGGAATTTTTTTTCAACCACAAAACGCAACACCAGCATCGCTAAAGTGTAAGTTTTTCCAGTGCCTGCGCTGGCTTCAATTAAATTTACGCCTGACGAAAGTGGCGTTTCAAATGCGTCGAAAAAAATGCCTTTCATGTTTGAAATGTCACGGATTCACAAACGAGTTGTGAATCCGTGCAAAGAGAAATTATTTTGCAGGTTCAGCAGCTGGAGCTTCTTCTGCTTTTGCAGGTTCAGCCGCAGGGGCTTCTTCTGTTTTCGCTGGTTCAGCATCAGGAGCTGGTTGTACAGATTCAACGGTTGCAGGAGCTTCAGCAGCAGGAGCAGGTTTTTCTTCTGTCAATGGCACGAGAACTTCTACTTTTGCCGCACTGCGTAAATCTTTAAGCATTGTTTCAATTTTTTGACGTTGCAAATACGGTGCTAATTGCTCTTTAACAGCGTCTAAAGGTGGTGGCGTTTGTGGACGTGAACCTTCGCGCAAAATAACGTGATAACCAAATTGAGTTTGCACAGGCGTTTTGGTGTATTTACCATCTTCTAACGCCGCAACGGCATCAGAAAAAGGTGTCACCATTTGTGCGGCAACAAACCAACCTAAATCGCCACCGTTTTGTGCTTCTTTGCCATCAAGCGAGAGTTTGTTTGCCAATTTTGAAAAATCACCGCCTTTGTCTAAATCAGCAATAATTTTTTTCGCTTCCGCTTCGGTTTTAACCAAAATGTGACGCGCTTTGAACTCTAAGCCTTTTTCAGCAGCGACTTTGGTGTCATATTCTTTTTTCACTTCTTCGTCAGTCACTGGGTTTGCCGCCATGAAGTTTTGCAAATCAGTTTGTGAAAGCAAGGCTTTTTTTGCATCGTTCAAACGGGCGATAAATTCAGGTGATTGATCGAGTTTTTTATTGGTGGCATCTTGAATCAATAATTCACGTTGAATTAACTCTTCAACCAATTTTTCTTTTGGAAAAGTTTGCCCATGACTACGCATTGCAATTTCTTTTTCCAATTCTTCTAAAGCTGATTTTGGAATGTATTTACCATTCACAACCGCAATCGCATCGGCTTTATTAACAGCGGGTTCAGTAGCGGCTGTTGTTGCAGGAGTTGTTGTGCTAGCAGTCGTATTGCTTGCTGGTTTATCGCAACCTGTTAATGCTAAACCTGCGATAAGCAAAGAAAGTAATTTTAATTTCATTTAGTTTGATTCCTTAGAATGTTCAATAGGAGTTTGTGCATTGATGCCTAAAGCATGAATGTCTTGTTTCATCATATCACCCAACGCGCTATAAATCAGTTGATGACGTTGAACGAGGGTTTTCTTTTCAAAAGCGTCGCTGACAATCGTGACATTGTAATGACCGCCGCCTTTTTGTGCGCCTGCGTGACCAGCGTGCGCGGCACTGTTATCAATAATTTCAAGCAATTCAGGTTTTAATTGCGTCGTCAAATTATGGCGAATTAAATCAATCGTTTCGTTCATGAGGGAAAAACTTGTTTAAAGGGTTTAACAACAACGCGAGCATAAACGCCAGCGTCAAGATAAGGATCAGAATTTGCCCAGTTTTGAGCATCTTCAAGGCTTTTAAATTCGGCAACCACTAAACTGCCTGTAAAACCCGCTTGTGCTGGATTTTCACTATCAATTGCTGGATGAGGACCTGCTAAAACTAATCGCCCTGCATCTTGCAAATCTTGCAAACGTGCCAAATGCGCGGAACGCACGGAAAGGCGTTTTTCTAAACTATTTGCAACATCTTCGCTAATAATGGCATACAACATTTTTAAGCCTCGCTGTCTGGTAAATGTTTGTAGAGAAAAATCATTTGCAGCACGATAAAAACAACCATCATCGCTGGTACAACGAAGGTTTTAAACGTCACCCAATCGTTCGTATCAAAATTAAACATCACAAACACGTTCAAACAACCTACGCTAATAAAAAAGCCAGCCCAACAATAATTAAGCGTTTTCCAAACATTTGCAGGCAATGTAAGTTGACTAGACATCATGCGTTCGATAAATGGTTTTTTTTGACCAATAAATTGGCTGCCTAAAAACGCTACGCCAAACAACCATTCAATAATCGAGAGTTTCCATTTTACAAACTGCTCATCATGCAAAATAAGCGTTAAACCGCCCATCACAACCACTAAACCGAGCGTAATCCATTGCATAGTTTCCACTTTACGATATTTAAACCACGCAAAAGCGACTTGCAAAATGGTTGCAACAATGACAACCGCCGTCGCAACGTAAATATCGTAAAGTTTAAAAGCGATAAAAAAAAGTAAAATTGGAAGAAATTCAATGAGTTGTTTAATCATGAAAATGCGTGTTTAGAGGGTAGGGGAAGGAATGATTCAGGGCGCGTTGAATTGCGCGGGGCTATTGTAAAATCTTTGCAATGCAATGTATAGACAAGCGAGCAGCTCAAAAAAACTACTCGCTATTTCTGCACAATGTTTAGTTCTTACCAGCGCGTTTGCGTTCGTTTTCAGTCAACAATTTTTTGCGTAACCGAATCGATTTCGGCGTAACTTCAACAAGTTCATCATCTGAAATAAATTCTAACGCTTGTTCAAGCGTTAATTTTTGAATTCTTGCAAGCACTAAACTTTCATCTGTTCCAGATGCGCGAATGTTGGTTAATTGTTTGGTTTTACAAGGATTTACACATAAATCATTAGTGCGTGAATGTAAACCCACTAGCATCCCTTCATAAACCTCGTCGCCATTCACAAGTAATAACTCACCGCGTTCTTGCAATGGATGCAATGCGTAAGTTACCGCTTTTCCTGAAATCATTGAAATCATGACACCACGTTGACGCGATCCAACATCGCCCGCTTTCATTGGTCCATAATGATCAAAAACGTGATAAAGCAAACCCGAACCTGAAGTCGCTGTCATAAACTCGGTTTGAAAACCAATTAAACCGCGTGAGGGCATCATATATTCCAAACGAATACGACCTTTACCATCTGGCACCATGTTGGTTAAATCGCCTTTACGATCGCCCAATTTCTCCATAATAGTGCCTTGATGCTCTTCTTCAACTTCAATCGTCACCATTTCAAACGGTTCACATTTCACGCCGTCGATTTCTTTCAAAATCACTTCAGGACGTGAAACGCCCATTTCAAAACCTTCACGACGCATATTTTCGATTAACACCGACAAATGCAATTCGCCGCGACCTGAAACTTTGAATTTATCTGGATCTCCAGTGTCCTCAACGCGAAGTGCTACGTTGTGTTGCAATTCTTTTTGCAAACGGTCACGGATTTGACGAGTCGTTACAAATTTACCTTCACGTCCTGCAAAAGGAGAGTTATTAACTTGGAATGTCATCGAGACCGTTGGTTCATCAACAGATAATGGTGGCAAAATCTCAACTAATTCTGGGCTACAAATCGTGTCTGAAATTTCGAGTTTCTCAATCCCTGCAAACGCAATAATATCCCCCGCTCGCGCTTCTTGAACTTCAACACGTTCTAAACCATGAAAACCATAAACTTGCAGCATTCTGCCTTTACGTTCAACACCTTCACGACTGATGATAACGAGTTGTTGATTAGGCTTCACGACACCGCGTTGAATACGACCTACACCGATAACGCCTGTATAAGTATTGTAATCAAGACTACTCACTTGCATTTGGAAAGGGCCATCGATATTTACAGGTGGTGGGCTAACTTTATCAACGATGGTTTGGAAAAGCGGTGTCATATCGCCGCCTGAAACGGTTGATTCTAAACCAGCATAACCGTTAATGGCTGACGCATAAACGATAGGAAAATCGAGTTGTTCATCCGTTGCACCTAAACGGTCAAATAAATCAAACGTTTGGTCAACAACCCAATCAGGACGTGCGCCTGGTCGGTCAACCTTGTTAATGACGACAATGGGTTTTAAACCTAACGCAAACGCTTTTTGGGTAACGAAACGAGTTTGTGGCATTGGACCATCAACCGCATCCACGAGCAATAACACAGAATCGACCATGGATAAAACCCGTTCTACTTCACCGCCGAAATCAGCGTGTCCTGGGGTGTCAACGATATTGATGTGGTAGCCGTTCCAATCTAACGCCGTATTTTTTGCCAAAATGGTAATGCCGCGTTCTTTTTCAATATCGTTAGAATCCATGATGCGTTCGGCAACTTTTGCGTGTGCGGCAAACGTTCCCGATTGTTGCAATAATTTGTCCACGAGGGTGGTTTTACCGTGGTCAACGTGGGCAATAATTGCAATGTTTCTTAATTTTTCAATCACTTTTTGTACTCTTGAGTTAAATAAAATTTTTGTTTTCCGTGTTCATTATCGCATTCATTAACGATTTTCGCGCGTCAATGGCAATAATTATTTTGTTTTTGAACGCATACTTTTATCTCACTAATCGCACCACGCCTGTATCTTCCAAATAAGTGTAATAACTTGAACCATAATAAAAATGCGTCACCCAGCCATAAAACGCATCCATTGCATAAGGCGAAGATGACCAAAATTGATCGTTAGGGGTTTGTGGGAATACGTTGGAATCAATTGCCAGTTTTGCTTGTGAAAAATCGACAAGACTAGCCAATTCTTTGATATTTGGCAGTCGCCAATTTTTGCCCGTTAATTTTGCTTGCATTGCAGCACGTTCTAAACTTTCAATCAGCATTGCACCAAAAACCTGACCTTCGCAGCTTTTACCATTCCAACGCATTCCTTCCACACAACGTCTCCAAATCAAGCCTGTTTGCGTATCTAATACTTCATCACCATTTTCTATAATTTCATATCTTTGCCGCTTATTTTCTGGTTCTAAATTTGCAATAAGACGAATAGCAGCTTGTGTGGTTTTGGTTTGTTCAAAAACACGCCCATCATCAAAATAAATCCCCCACGCATCGGCATCATTTTTTGCATAACTCGTCGCAGACCAATAAATTTGATTTGTGGCATTCGGAAAAAACGTTAAATCAATTGCAGGTTCAGGAAATGGAAAGCTGTAGTCTACGATATTTTGCAATTCTTGAATTTGCGGCAAACGCCAATTTGATAATCCACACAATTTTTTCTGATTTTGTTCACTGACCAATTTTTGAGTGTCGCTAAAGGAATATAAATTTTTTGCATTATTTGCAGTTTTATTTTCCCAAATCAGCCTTGAAACATTATCCTTGACGCAAACCCAACTTTTCGCATCCAGTGGCAACGCCTCGCCTTTTTCGCCAATTTTGCTGAAACTAAACCCCGCATGACCATCTTTATTATCGCTATGTTCAACATCACGCCCAAATTCGGCATCTTGACGTGGATAACTTGGAATATTGCACCCTTGAACATTAAATGCGCCATCTGAACAAAATGTAATACCTGTGTCGTTGAGTTTTGATTTGACTAATTTTTCGCTAACCACAATTTCTACTGTAGCGCGAGAACTCGCTTTTTTATTATCGGTTACAGTGACTTTAAAAACGAGCGTGGTGGTTTTTTGGGGACTGGTAAAAGTTGGGGTTGCGATTTTTGCGTTGCTTAATTTTACGCGAGTTCCTTTTGTTTGCAGCCAACGATACGATTTAATAACCCCATCATTATCAATACTTTTTTCAGCCGATAAGGTAATTTTTTCTGAAAAGCCTACGATTTGATTTTCGCCTGCATTGGCAATCGGTTTTTGATTTGCCGCATTTGCAGTAGAGGTTAAAAATAAAACGATTAAGAAAAGTATTTTTTGTAATTTTGAAAAAAACATCATGCTGTTTTCCTTGTTTGAAAAAACAAAAAAGGGAACGTTTTAAAACGCTCCCTCTTTTTTAAAACGTGAACTTATGTTTAGTGACCGCCACCGCCTGTATGCGCTACAGGTTTTGCAGAAATCACAAATGTTTCAGGTTTAGGTGGTGCGTGTTCTTTTGCTACACCTTTTGGCGAATCGATAAAACTTTTATCGAGTTTGTGACACAAGTCACAACCGATAATTTGACCTTTCACAACTTTGATTTCTTTTCCTGTTGCATCAGTTAAAGTTCTGTCAACGAGTGATTTTGAAAGTCGTGTCCCTTTATGGTCTGCACCATGACAAGCCGCGCATTGATCTTCACCATCAGGTCCTGCTTTTCTTGCAAAATCGTTATGCCAGCCACCGTTGAATTTGCCATTTTGGGTTTTCGCAGTATTTTTTGCTGCACCATCCGCATGGTAATACCACGATTTATCGCCCACAGGGTGCATACCGTGAGGTCCTGCGAGGAAGGCTTTTTCACTTGTTGCATTAACAACGGTGCCATCACGCACACCTTGTGCAACGCCTAAACCACTGCGACCACCATCAGTTGCCACAAGACCATCTTTGAAATCGTCTTTAATGTGGCACACGCTACATTCAGCAATGTTACCGTCGTAACCCTGCAACTGTTTAGCCGTTTGGTTGTCGTTAGCATTTGGATCTTGGTTTGGCCAAATTGCGTGCGAACCACCGTGACAAGTTGAACAATTCAACGCACCATTTGCGCCGCTACCATGCACATCGGCACTTTTACGATAAAGAGCCGTCGAAACCGGTTGACCTTTATAAACGGTTTTTCCGTCAACGGTTGCAGGTTCAAGACGCATTTCTTTAACAGGCATCACAGCAAAACGCGCATTCATTGGATCGCGGCTATAACCTGTTTTATCACCTTCGTCCCATGCACGACGCATAACACCATCACTAAACGCATCGCCTTTGCCATCACGCGCTAAATTACCATCGCCCATGTGACATGAGCCGCAATTAGGTTCATCAAGCCAAGGTCTACGATAGAAAACAGAATCGCCTGTATAAGCTCCGCCGCCTGTTAGATTCATGTCGTATTTTTTATTTTCATACGCATTACCGACAGCGAGCATATCACCGTGACAGCTATCACATTTCAAACCTGCGGTGTGATGAATATCGCGGTAACTTTTTTCTGTTGCACCTGTGTGGCATTTCACACAGTTTTCTTCAACAGGAACGTTGTCACCTGTTTTAACAAGTGGCTCGCCATTTTTATCCGCAGGGAACAAATCTGGTCGCCAGTTGTTTTTCTTCGTGTCATACACTTGAACAGTTGGTTTAGTTAAATTACCGTCTGCATCAGCAGTTAAAGGCACGCCATTATCATCGTTGTGTTGAGAATCCCAACCACGACCACCCAGCATTTTTGGATGTCCGCGTTCATCACGAATCAAATCGCCTTTTTTATGCGCTAAACCGTCTGCACTTTCGCTAGCTGATACGTCTTTTTTATAGACTTGCATTTTGCCGTGGAAAGCGTGGAAGGCTTTTGAATAATCTGAGCGATTGGTTTGGAACGCACGCGCTACAACACCTACGTCAAATTTGAGCGCACTTTGATGATGTCCAGAACAAAAATACATCGGTTGAGCGCGTGATTTACCTTTATCGTCTGCATAAGAATCCGCCACTTGCGTTGAATAACTTGCGGGCCATAATTTGCCAGCCGCAGGTGTTGGACCAAAATAAACCATGTAATCGTGCATTACGAGTGTGTTAAATAAAGCGGCTTTTTCTTGCTCAACCCAAGTGTTTCCACCTTCTTCTTCAGGTTCACGGAAATTCAAACGCACTTGCAACTTCCAACTTGCGTCAGCATTTGCTGGTTTTGTTGGACTGGTTTGCGAGGTCGGTTTGCCATTTGCATCAACTTTTACCCAACGAGATTCTTTTACACGGTCAGTACGCAAACCGTTTTGATCACGCGGAATATAAACGACGCTTTTTGGATCATTCACCTCTTTTGCCAAATTAGTGAATTCTGGATTGTCAGGAATTTTGTCATCGAATTTGTTATGAATTGCAGGAGGCCAAGGTTTAGTTGGATCCGTACCTGGATCAAAACTGCCTGCACCTGTTGCTGCACCAGGGCTTTTACCGTCAGCGGCAAGCAACTCATCGGTTGAAACTGGCATCCGCCAAACGTCTTCATCACCAGCAATTTTTCCTTGTGAATGACATTCACGGCAGCGCGTTTCAGAAGCCGTTGTATAAACGGCATCGGTTTTTGCAACAGTTTTACCTTTAACTTTGGCTTCAACGCGCATTAACGGATAAGGATTTGTGCGCCCTTGATCGTCAATATCGGTTGCTGGTAAAAATTGTGCAGCAAAATTTTGCTTTTCAGGGCTATAAGCAAATTTTTGTGCATCATTTTTCACATACGGATTGGTGATTCCTGGCATTTGGCGCATTTCTTTCGCGCTATCTACATTACCGCGCACGCCTTGATCAGGTATAGCAGGGGCGGGAGCTGGAAGAAAACGATTTTGCTGATGCGCAAATGCCATGCCTGTTTCATCAATGCCTAACTCTTTTGCAAGCGGCTGATGAAGTCTATCCCATTGCTCTGATTTGCGAATTTTTGCCTCGCGGAAATCTTGCCCATCGATAAACACGTTTTTGAGAGGTTTTCCCGTTGCAGGATCGATTGTACTTGATTTTACGTCGTAATTTGTACCGACTTGATTTTTTCCGAATAAATTTTGACTGGTTGAGTTAATCGAATCTTTGCCTGCTGGATCTTTGGAATTTGATGCTGCTGAATAGCGTACTTCAATATCGCTGTCATCGAGAATAACGGGTTTATGCGGAACTTTTTCAATCACTTGTGCATTAAGTGAGTTGTAGTTAATCATCGCATTGTAAGGCAAATGAATTTGGCTACCGCCTTGCATTCCCATATCTTCATACGGCAAAACGACGAGCGCGTTTTCATCATTGCCTGTCACTTTGCCTGTTTTATCCACTTTTGGCATTGCTTCAGCAACTTTTGGCGCGAGTTGTTCTTTAACTTTGCCATTGGGATTTGTGCCTTTCGGTGGAATCACTGAAACCTGCACTTCATCAATACATTGGTTTGCGCCGTCAGTGACTTTCAACGTCACGCTGTATTTACCAACGCCTGTGAATTGATGATTTAAACCTGCTTGATTAACGTCGCCTGTGCCATCGTTAATTGTCCAAACATAATCGCCTTTCACTGTTGTCGCTGCCAAAGCGAGTGAATCCCCAACGGTAATTTCAGTGTCGGAGGCGGGTTTAGTAATTTCGCATTTTGGTACAGCAGAACAAGATTTGTCTGCGCCCGTCACAGACAATAAGGTTTGATATTGCTTATTGTCTTTGGGATTGACCGCTTCAAGACGAACCAAGCAAGGCACGGTAGTTGCGCTGAGTAATTTCATTGAAAAATTACGTTTTTGATCGGTGTTTACTGTGTACAAAATCGTGTTATTACTCGCGTCATAAGCAGTAATTTTTCCACCTGTTGCCATCGGACTCAGTGTTTTACCTTCGACGATGACTTTTGCTGCTGTTGCATCATATTTCGCCGTTGCCTTAATTGGCACTGCTGCTTGAACAGGCATTGCCATCGTTGCCAGCATCGGTGCAAGCGAGATTAAACCCAATCTGCGCTTTTGCCGTGACGGCGATGTTTTTAAATTGGGCATAAGCCCTCCTTGTGAAATTATATTTTAATTAAAAATACTGCTTACGAGCCAATGTTTTTTTACAAATGGGGCAAATGACACAGGTTGCAAACAGCTTTCCACTTACATCAATAATCATGCCCAACTTAATTTCATTAAAATTCATGATGTTATAATTTACCGAAGTATAAAAGTGTGTGATATAGCGCAGTTAATTTGAAAACTGTGTGATATGACGCACTTTTTTAAATTTCATTTTTTATTTATGGAGATTTGAGAACTTAACTCGCTTAAATCGCTAATTTTTTTGTCTTATGGTGTAAAAGTTGCTCCAAAAGGGTTTTATTTGCTTCTTTTAACCTTCTAACTTTCAATGCCGCAGGCGATTTTGCAATTTATTTTCTGGTTTTTATTATTTTCTGTTTCAGTGGTTTTTGCTGACGATGGAGAAGACTTGTCTGGTTATATCGATATTTTCGCGCCTGTTGTCACAGAAACGCCTGTTACAAAACCTGTAGAAAACTCATCACCAACGACGCAACCTATAACAGAAACACCTGTTGTTTTGCCGCCTGCCATCACACAAGGTAATGAAATTGATTTGCCACATATTCATCCCGCAATTCCACTGCTTGATGAAAATGGTCAGCATGTTTTAGATTCTCAAAAACCTTACAGTTCACGCACAAGTTGTGGCGGCAGCGCGGGTTGTCACGATATTGATAAAATTTCTCACGCTTATCATTTTGAAATGGGGCGAGATGAAAGTGACGATAAATTTGGCTTAAAACGCGGTTTAGCCGCTTTAACGTCACCTGCTTATTTTGGTGGGTACAGCTGTGAAAATGGTAATAATCCTTCGTTTTTGAGCAGAAAAATCACCATAAAAGAAGCCGATTTTTTAGATTACGGGGCAGTCGGTTTAATTAAAAATTGTGAAGAATGTCATGCAGGTGGCGGTTTTGCGGAAAAAGATAGAACAGGTAATCGCTACGACAAACAACCTGAAAATGCGGTTTCATTTTTAGATAGTGATTATTTCGAGTGGAATAACAAAAAACTCGAACAATGGAATTGGCAAAAAAGCGGCGTAATTGAACCCGATTGCATGATTTGTCACACCGATTTTTCAAAATCTAAACGCCCTATTTCAGAATGGAAAGCGCAACGTTTACAACTTATCAAAGAAGGACAGTTCCGTTTTGTGAATTCGGCGATGTTTGCCTTTTTAAATACTTCACCTGATTCCGAAGCAGGACAAACTTTAGCGACGCTTGAAACAGGGAAAAATGCTGAACCTGTTTTACATTGGAATGAAGCCGCATTTGACGCAAATGGCGATGCAAAAATCCCGATGTTGCGTTATCCCGCCAGCGAAAATTGCATGATTTGTCATCATACCAGCGAGGAAAGACGCGGTTTTTATGGTTTTGGTGACGCGGCAAAAATCGAATACAACGAAGATTTTAGCGAAAAATTTGACCCCCGCGACGATGTTCACAAAGGCAAAACTTGGACAGAAAAAGGGACTTCGCGGCAAATTGAAAATTGCAATGCGTGTCACGCAAAAAATTATTACACCAAAGCTCTTGAACTGAACGCTGACCATCAATTTTTAACAGGTTTTTCAGCGCAAGATGTCCGCCGTGATTTGAATTTCCAGCCGAAACCGCTTTCGTGTGAACATTGCCACGGCGGTAAGGAATTTGGCAGTAGTGAAACACCAAACTTACCGTATTCAGAGCTTACAACGCTCACTGACGCACATCGTGAATTATGGCGCGAGCGTGGTGATATGGTCGGTTATCCTGAAAATTCACTTAATCGCACTGTGCAAATTCATTTTGATAAAGTGACGTGCCAAACGTGTCACATTACAAAACTTTCTTATCAAGATAAGCCGCTCAAACTGCGCTATCGTTATCGGATTGCTGAAGATGGAAAACTCAAAATCATGCCATACAATCCAGCGAGCCGTTATTATTGGATTGATAGCACAAATCAGCGCGTTTTAACGCGAGCGGAACGGTTAGAAATTACGAGCGGCGTGGACAGTGAACCGCAAACTTATCAAGATGTAAAAGATTTAAAAAACCGTTTTGATGACCTGCTCAAAGCTAAAGGTTTTAAAAATCCGAATTCGCAAATGATTTGGACGGAAACTAATGAATATCTTATTTCACACAACACGCGCCCCGTAAAAGACACCATGCCCTGCACGGATTGTCACGACAAAAAACGCAACGGTTCAATCAATTCTGTGGTTTCAGAAACAGGCATTTTAGGTGAACAAAATGTGCGTGTGGTCGCGCAGTTAAGCGATAAAACAGCTTATCCAAAACTGATAAAAGAAGGTATTGTCAAACTGGCGATGCCGTATTTTAAACTTTCTGATGATGGAAAAATTGTTGAAAACATCGACGATGTTTTATACGAAACAAAATTAAATCCTTTTACTACCCAATTGCAAAGCAACAAAATCAACGCAATTTCAGGCGACTTTCGAGCAACGGCGCGTGATGAAATTTTGAGCGGTTTAGATGCTGATTTGAAAACGACTTTATCAACGCAACTCACACGCAAAGCCTTTGTTTTTAAAAATGCGATGACAGGCGATAACGTTAAAAATATCTGGTTGGCAGCAAATTACACCAATTCAAACAAAAACGTTTTAAGCAATTTTAGATTTGAAATTATCGCTTCTGATTGGACAGCATTTGCCTTTTCAGGCGGTAAAAAAGTCAGCACGTTGCCACAAGGTGAAGTTTCAAGCAGTGTGTTTTATTTTGGCACGCGCTGTTTAAATCCTGATTTAAGTTGTTCATTTAGCAAAGAAAAATTGTTTTTAAAATTACCTTATAACGGTAATCAAACTGAGCCTGAAAAAGTTGCCTTATTTGCCGTGAAACTTCTCAACGGCAATGTGATTGAACAACCGACCACAAAAATTTCCGCAGAAATTATCGCCGTAAAATCTAATTATGTTGTGTTGTCATTGTCACAATTACCTGAACGCGTGGTTTTAGTGGATTTGAAAAAATGAAACGCGACGATTTAATTACTCAATCTTTGCCATGGATCACGGGTTCGGGCGTTGCGCTCAGTCAAGGTTTGCTTGCGACCGCTTGCACTGTGCCGAAAATCGGAACGTGTGCGGGTTGCGGCAGTTGCGTTGTTGCGGTTACTACGTTTGCAGGTTGGGCATTAAAAAATCGCCGCGACAAAAAAGAAAATGGACTTGAACCGTTTGAAATTCGCACAAAAAATGATTAAGCGATTGTCTTTATTTTGCGGAATTGCTATTGCAACGCACGCTTTCGCAGCTGACCAAAACGACAGCTGGCGCGGTTCTGTGCGAACCAAATTACAAACTGATAACCGTTACAGTGAAAACGGCGATTACACGGGCGAAGCGTGGGGAACGTTGGTTTATAACAATCCAAATCACAAATTTAATGCCAATTTCAGCGCAATCAGCCGATTTAGCACTGATATTTTCCGCGATAAACACGAGTTTTATCAGGCGTATGGCGAAAAACAATTCGACTTTTTACCCATCACGTTGCGTGGCGGACGTTTTGAAAAATCCGACAATTTAGGACTTTATTTAGTCGATGGTGCAAGCGCGAAATATCAAATTGCTAATCCGTTAAGCGTTGAAATTTATGGCGGGCGACCGCTACAAGTTGATCACGTTCAATCGTTGCGTGGCAAATTGGTTGCAGGCGCAGAAGCGGCTTTGAATTTAACGCCGCATTTTTCAACCTCGTGGCTCAAATTAGAAAAAACCGATTTTCGTTTAGGAATGCAAACCGTTCAACGTAACGAAATTTTTTTGCAAGATGAGCTAATTCAAAATGTCGTGCAACCTGAAAGCGTAAATCCCGATTTTTCAGCAGAAATTGAACCTGAAATCTCTGTCAATCCAGAAGAAATGTTGCTTGTGCCAACGTTTAACGAAAATTTGGTGAATGAAAATTTTGATGTCATCGAAACGCCTCAAGAAATTGAAGCCACAACCGTCGTTGAAAATCAGCCACCGACTAACGCGAATTTCGACGTTTTAGGAATGCCCACGCAAACTTTTAGAAAACGTAATTTAAAAACCTATCGCTACAACGCCGCAACGCATTTGGCCGGTAATTTTTTGGGTGAAAAACCGTTTGAAATCTACCTCAAAGGTTCTTACGCCAGCGAAAAAAACCGTCTTGAAAATGTGTTAGTTGATGCGTGGTGGGATGTTTTTAAAAATGTGCGTTTGCGAAATTATTACGAAGCATATCGCCCTATTCATCCGTATGTGACATTTCGTGACCGTTTTTATTCTGCTTACGCTTTGGGTGAACAAGAAATTTGGCGCGGCTCGGTGGAACATCGTTTTTCGAGTGCTTTGCGTTATTCCGTTGGCGTGCAAACCGCTGATCGCAAAACAGGTTATGACGGTTACGGCGCAAATGCCAGCGTGAGTTATCAATTCAAACCTAATATCACTTGGCAAGGCACGGTGGATTATTTGGAACTTAACAGCGGCGAATATGCGACCAGTTTTTACCTTTCGCATTCACACGCGCTAGACAGCAAAAACCGTTACAGCCTGAATTTAGCATTTCGAGATGAAGAAAAAAGTTTATATGGAAAAAATTTTGCCACAGGTTTTGAAGGTGAATGGCAAACCATGATTAAAAATAATTGGGTGCTTTCGCTCAAAGGCAGTTACATCGAAAACAGTGCGTTACGCAGTGAATATCTTGGCGCGATGCAAATGACCTATTATTTCGATTATTTTCAGGCAAAAAAACCATGAGCCGAATTATCTCTTTTTTATTGTTAATTTTGCTCACAACGTCTGTTTTTTCGGCTGAAAAATCGTGGTGGGAAAAACGCAATGCAACAGCTGATGTTTATTATCCGCATAACGCGCATTTAGACGTAATGAAAGAAGAAGGCGATAGTTGTTTGCTGTGTCACGCCTATTCGAAAACTGACATTAAAGACGTTGAAAAATTGAAAAAATTAACTGTTGTGGCAAACGAATCTTTAAAAGCGGTTTGTCATAACTGCCATGTTGATGAACAGCGTGCGCCTTGGCGTTGCGAAACTTGTCACACCGATAAAGAACGCATTCAACCGCCTGACCATAAATTTGATTATAAAAATCATCACAATGAAGCAGCGCGAGGCAATGAAAAGTATTGTGAAACCTGCCATTTAGATGTGAATTTTTGCACTGATTGCCATTTGCGCCGCTATACGGCTGGCGCGGGTTATCACCCTTTGGGTTATCGAACGCTGCACGGTTTAGAAGCGCGTTTTGACAGCGCACGTTGCGGACGTTGCCATAATGAAAATTATTGTAGTGATTGCCATGCGACACGTTAAAAGTCTGGTTTTTTTAATTTTGCTCGTTTTGGCGTTGCCAATTTGTGCAAAAACGGTTTCGCAAAACGGCAATTTGCTTTTAACACCCTCGCACGGTTCTGGCACTGCGTGGGGCAAAGCGAATTGTCAAAGTTGTCACGCGCTGGGGCGTTTGCATGAATCTGTGCCGAAAACTAAGGCATTGGTTGATAAAAAGAAATTCGTTACTTGCACAGGTTGTCACGGCGATAACGGCGCGAAAAAAACTGAGCCGCAATGCCTTGTTTGTCACAATCCACAAGATATGCCGCAAAATCCCCATCGCACGGGAAAAATTCGCCACGATTTTGATGCGTCAAAAGATTTACCGACGACCAGTCGGCAATGTGTCGTTTGTCATAATGCGTCGAATATGAACGGCAAATTTGAATTAGACATTGATTTAACGCCGTTTCCTCAAAATCCGAAAAAAACCAACGAACCGATTGAGCCTTATAAAGACCAAAACGAATTTTGTCTGCGTTGTCACAATCGCAATCATCAACAAAAAAATTATCCCATTATTCACGCAGGGCGACGCGACCAGTCGATTGCCGCTGAAGACGATTATCGAAAAATTGATAAACATGGTATTCCAGAAGGTTTAGGTGATGGAGTTTATAACGGTTTGCGTGCTGGCTACGAATACAAAACCGTTGTTGATTGCGTTGATTGTCACACGATGCACGGGACAACAAATAAAGGGTTGATTATCGATGATTCGCGCAAAGGCGCATTTTTGCTGGATGAAAAAATCCGTAACAAACCGTATAGCGTGAAACTGCTCGAAAACGATACCAATTACAGCCAGCTGTGTGTTTTGTGTCACAACATGAAAGAAATCAGCGGCGAAGGTGAACGCGATACAGGAAACAGTTTAAGCGGCGTGCATTTTGATAATGGCTCAGATTGCGTGACTTGTCACAATCACGGCGAACGTTTGCAGAAAGGTTTATGAAAATTTTTTATTTTTTATTGCTGATTTGTAGTGTTGCTTTCGCCGATGAATCCGCCGATTGGCAAACACAATCTTATGAACAATCCAAACGCTTGCCCGATTTGCATCACGCTGTCGATGTGAAATTGCTTGATGAAATGCAGCCGCCTGCTGAATTTGTTTTAAAAGAAGAGAGAAAAATTGGCTGTAAAACCTGTCATGGTTTAGAAAAAATTGCTCAAACGCCTTACGACAAAATTGATAAAAACGCGCCTGATTTTTTACGCTCTAACAGAATGCAAAAACTAGAAACGTTTTGCTCAAATTGTCACGATAAAAAAGCGCATGAACGTCCCAACATTCATTTGATGTTGAATGACGATGGTTCTATTAAAAAAGAAAATTGCTTGTTTTGTCACAGTGAAATTAACGAGGAGCGCGATAAATTACAGCCACTGGTTGATGTGCATTTGCGTTTATCACCTGAAAAAGTGTGTTTAGGTTGCCATTTGAAAACGCCACATTTCAACGCCGTTGAACACACTGATGCGAATTTAAAAACGCTAGAAAAATCAAATAGTTCAGCGCGAAATATGAAAGCGCGTTTGCAAAAAACAGAACGTGAATCAGGCGTGCATTTGCCGCTATCAGAAAATGATGAAGTGCTTTGTTTAACCTGCCATTCACCACACGCAAAAGGCGTTTTAGGTGAAAAAAATCCTGCTAGTAATCAAGTTAATGGCGATATTAAAAAGGGTGTGGAATATGAAAAACACAGTTGGGATGAAGTGATTGAAGCGGATAAACGTGAACGTTTAGAAAAAATTGCCGCAACGTTGCTGCCTTATCAACGCTTAAAAAATGAAGTATTACTGCGTTTGCCAGCAAAAGACGGCACGTTATGTTTGAGTTGTCACGAGTTTGAGAATTGAACAATGAAAAATCCATTTAAAACTGCCTTACAACGTTGGAACGATGTTCCAAAAGTACAACGTTTCCGCTACAGCACCATTTTTATTTCTTGCATTTTGTTCTTATCGCCGCTGGCATTTTTGCCAAAACTCGCTGGAAATAGCGATTTATGCGGGCGTTTGTGTATGCGGCGTTTTTATTTGTATTTTCCAAATATGTCGCTTGAAGATTTTGCCACCCACGTTTCAGCGGCAATGATTGGTGTAATTGCTTTTGGTTTGATTTTGCTGACAACGTTATTTTTTGGGCGAATTTGGTGTAGTTTTTTGTGTCCTGTTGGCGGATTTAGTGAACTGGTGAGCCGCTTTTTAAATGACCGTTGGAAAATTGAATATCGCTGGTTGCCGCAATTTCAAATTCGCTACAGCTATTTAGGAACATATTTAATCGTTTTACCTGCTATTGGCGTAAGTGCGTGTACGTTGTGCAATTTCGTGACTGTGCCACGATTAGTTGAAGCCTTATCAGGCGGTGCTGGGGGATTAGCGTATATTTTCTCAGCTGTTGGACTGGTGAATTTATCGCTACTTTTATTGCTAGGATTTTTCTCAAGCAAAGGTCGTGCGTATTGCCAATTTATGTGTCCGATTGGCGCAATTGATGGAATTGTGAACAGTTTTGGTTCACGTTTTCGTAGCACACACCGAATCCGTGTCGCAAAAGAACGTTGCACAGGTTGTAACGTTTGCGCGAGAAACTGTATGTGTGGCGCAATCAAAATGATTGATAAAGTCGCTGTTGTCGAACAATCATCTTGCATGGATTGTCACGAATGCGTTGATGTTTGCGATTGGAACGCGATTGAATGGACAACGGCTTCACGTCATAAAGTGCCAAAGCGGGTAAAAAAAGGCACAGAAATTTTTCCCGACCCAGATTGGCAAGTCATCACATTTAAACCGCGACTTGAACCTAAAATTACGCCCGTGCAAACCATTTCGTGGGCGAGAGTGATTAACGCAACAATGATTTTAGGATTTTTAACCATGATAACAATTGCAACGGCTGTGCATTGATGAAGCGTTTTTACTTCTTTTTTTTCGTGTTCTTGCTCATTTTCAGCGCGAGTGTTTTTGCTGATAAACGCCAACCTGATCCAGATGGTTGTTTTTCGTGTCACGGTTTGCCTGATTTGAAATATATCGACAAACAAGGGCAAATTCGCTCAGCTTCGATTTTGAAATCAGATTATTACGGCTCTTTGCATGGCTCTGTTCCATGCAAGGATTGTCATCGAAAAATCACCGATTATCCGCACGAAGAAAAAGACGGTTTAGTGGATTGTGGCGAAAGTTGTCACGTTAAAGAACCTTCAAATGGTAAGGCTTTCACGCATAAAGATATTGTCAAAGAATTTGAAAAATCCGCACATGGTAAAGGTTTAAGCAAAGATTTTGCTGCGAGAAATCGCATTCAAGAAGATAAAGATTCAGCGTTGCCATCATGTCGGCGTTGTCACGATAACGCGCCATATATTGCAGCGGAAAATATGGAGGCTTTCAAAAAAGAGTTTTCACACAATGATGCAGAATGTGGCACTTGTCACGAAGGTGATGCGTGGCGAAATCAATTCAGTGGTCACATTTTGCGCCGTTATATTGGCAATCATTTGAATAAAAATGTGTCGAATAAAATCTGTATTGATTGTCACGGCAATCTTGAAAAAATGGCAAAAGTTGAGCAAGAAGACTCACAAACACATGAGAAAAAAGTAGTCAGTTTGGAATTTATTCATTCGACGCAAAGTTATGACAAAACGCTGCATGGACGATTGCTTAAAGATGGAAATTTACACGGTGCTTCGTGTGTTGAATGTCACGCACCCACAGGTTTGCATCATGGCATAAAACGTGATGAAGACATTGAATCGTCAGTGAATTCCGCACATTTAAAAGAAACCTGTGGGCAATCAAACTGCCATAAAGATTATTCGAAAAACGTGGCAAATAAGGGTTTTTTAACGACTGAAATGCACAATGTAGCAACACTAGGTCTAGCTGTTGAAACCAAAATTGAAAATGTTTTGAAACCTGATTTTGAAACGTTTAAAAATTTGTCGATTTGGTACAAATTGGCAGCTGTTTTAGGTTTGTTTTCAACCGTGTTTTTAATTGGCAATATCGCGTGGAGTTTGTTTGCTGATGACAGCAAATTAAACAAAAACAACAATAATTCCATTTTAGGTGCGGAGAAATTTCAGCGCATTATTATTGGTTCAAAACCGAAAAAGAAAGAATCTTTGTGGGCAAAAATTAAAAAGCGGTTTGAAAAACCTGTTGTAAAAAATGAGGAGGAAAAATTATGAGAACGTTTATTTTAATTTTTCTGTTGTTCATTAAATCGGCGTTTGCAACAGAAATTCCGTTGCATCAACAGCAAATCGAAAATACAACACCGAATCAAACGAAAATTGATTTGTCAGCAAAAAAACTGCGTGAGCATAAAGACGTTGAAATCAATAAAAAACTGGTTATTCCGCCATTTCATAAACAAGCTGGCGAACTCGAAACCGCGCCACAAAGTTTTTGCCAAACTTGTCACATGCCGTTACCGCATCAAAAAGCGTTGCGAACTCGAACCTTTAATAATATGCACGTTAAATTTATCGCTTGTGAAACGTGCCATTTTGAAAATGAAAAATTGATTTATCGCTGGTTTGATATGGAAAAAACGCAGTTTGTTTTAGGTAAATTGCGAATTGGTAAAAATCTCGATAATGAAAATATGCGTTCTGTAAATCCTAAAATCGCGCCATTCTTAAATAATGAACGGATTTTTTTGTTAAAAAATGATGAGTTTGCAAAACAAATTGCAGCGAATTGGAAAAGTGCAAATGAATCTGAAAAATCGATTTTGCACGCGAAAATTCACGCGCCGTTGAATTGGCAAAAAACAGAAAATACACATCAAGGAACGCCTTGCCAAGATTGTCACAACGACAAAAAATCAAAACTCGATTTGCAAAAATTAGGTGCGACTTCTGAGCAAATTCAAGCAATTCAAACGCACATTATTCCGCGCTTTTTAGAGCATTACAAAAACGATGACCAACGGATTACCATTCGTGAAATGCTACGTTAAGTTATTTTTTGTCATTTTTTTATGGCTGATTTTTAGCAATTCGCACGCGGTTGAAATTACGTCACAACGTGTTTTATCCACAAATTTGCAACAACCTGTCGGCGTGATATTTTCTGCTGAAAAAACAATTTTTTTAGATGCAAACGGACTGCATTTTGAAAATGCGATTGTTGAAAATGAAAGCACAGCGTTAAGTGTTTTTGCTTATAAAAATGACATTTGGACAGCAAATCCAATAAAGCGCGAACTTTCACGTTTTGATAATTCTGGCAAACTTACTCAAAAAATCGACGTTTCACAAACTGCCGAAAGCAAAAATCCGCCTGAACCTGTGGCAATTGCTGTTTATGAAGACGTGATTTATTGGGCTGACCGTGCCAATCACAGAATTTGTCGTTTTGATTTAGTGAAAAACGCGCCGCTTTCGTGTTTTGGTGAACGTGGCGAAATGGACGGACAATTTCAATATCCGTATCAAATGGTGTTTGACCGTGACGGTTATTTATACGTTGTCGATATTATGAATTCACGAATTCAACAATTCGATAAAAACGGACGTTTCTTCTCAACAATTGGTAAATTCGGCACGGATAAAAATTCATTATTTCGCCCAAATGGCATTGCAATTGACACAAAAAATGATTTGTTATTTGTCAGCGATAGCTATTTTGGCACGATTAAAGTTTTTAAAAATGGCGAATCATTCGGGGAATTAAGCGATAAAAATGGCAACTCACTAATTTTAAAATCGCCAACTTCGTTAGCTTTTCAAGATGGCAAACTGTTAGTTGCTGAAACGCTTGTAAATCAACTCGTTGAATTTTCAATCAATCCAACTTTTTCACAACTTGTAAAAAATAATGCCGAACCAATTGAACCGTCACAAAAAAATTGTTTAGCGTGTCATTTGTCGTGGAATAAAGAAACCGCACAACCCGATAAGCAAGGTCAATTGCCAGATGGTGGTTTTACGATGTGTTATAGCTGTCACAATGGCGCGATTGTGGATTCACGTTTGCGAATTGGCGCAAAAGCGCAACATTCAACCGTTTATGACGATGAGAAATTAAAAAAAGACCGTTTTGTTGAAAAACGTGCAGATAAATTGCCAAAAGATTTTCCTCACAGTGAACATAACGAATTAAATTGCGCGAGCTGTCACACGCCGCACACAAAAGATAATCCGCAACAAACAAATGAAACTTTGTACAAAGAACACGGAAATGCGTGGCTTCGTGTACCGAATAAAAATGGTGATTTGTGCGAAAAATGTCATGAATCAAAAGGTAAAAATGCGCGTGAAAAAGAAGCGAAAAATCGTGGTATCAATCATCCGTTAGCGATTAAATTAGCGTTGCCACCACAAAAAAACGCGCTCGGTTTTGCAACAGAATCAAAGTTGCAACAACACGGTTTGCCGAATTCGTTGTTAAAAAATGGCGGCGTTTTAGGAAATCAAAACGAAATACTGTGCCAAACGTGCCACCAAATTCACGGCGGTTTTGATAACAGCGCGTTGACAGTTTTAGAAAATGAAAAAGCATCGCTCTGTTTAGAATGTCACGAGCGGCAATCTTCCGAAAATGAAAAAGACGCGCACAAAAAAGGCGTGCATCCCGTCAATATCAAACCCGACCCGAAAAAACACCCAAAACTGATGCAAAAAAACGGCAAAAACGTTGATTTTGTCAGTTGTCAGACCTGTCACGTTGTTCACGATGGGAAATTAGGTTCTGCACTTTTGGAAAAAAAATATCCCACTTCTGACGCGCTTTGTGAAACGTGTCACGAGAAACAAGCGGCAAAAAATAAAGACGATGCACGTCACAAAGGCATTCATCCAACAAACGTAAAACCTGATGAACCGATGAAACAAAACGACAAAGAAGTGAAATTTGTCACTTGTCAAAGTTGCCACAATGTTCATTCGGGCAATCCAGAAACAGCGTTGCTCGACAAAGATATTAAAGATGCGGAATCACTTTGCAAAACGTGTCACAAACGCCAACATGCCAAAGATAAAGATGAGGCTGCGGCAAAAGGCGTGCATCCCGTGAATGTGAAGATGGATGATGAAGTGGAAATTGTCGCAGGTAAAAAAACCAAAGAAATCGGTTGTTTGACGTGTCACTCTGTCCACGAAGGCAAACCCGATACACCCGCGTTGGTTGAAAATCATCAAAATGGCGAGCTTTGTTCGCATTGTCATCAAGGCAAACAAGCGATTGTTGGAAGTGACCACGATTTGCGAATTACAGCGAAAAATAAACCGAATCAATTTAACGAAAAACCGCATCAAAGCGGCGTTTGTGGAACGTGTCACAGTTTGCACAAAGCGGATAAAAACCCGCCGCATTTGTTTTCAACTAAATCGGTTGTAGAAGATTTTTCTGACAAAGAATTGCAACACAGCGATTTTAAAGAAGACAAATTGTGCATTAACTGCCATCAAAAAAATGGCATTGCTGAAAAGAAAATCGTGAAATTTTTTAACCATCCGCACAAAGACATGGTTTTGCGTTCGGATAAGAAAATGATGCCGCTGTTGAATGCCAAAGAAAAAATTGATGACTTCGGCGAAATCGCGTGCAAAACCTGCCACGAACCGCATTTTTGGAGTGCAAAAATTCAAAAAAATGCCTTGCAATCGAAACCGAAAAGTATTTTATCGCTTGGGCAAACTGATAATGTTGAAGGCTCGCCATTAAATAGTTTTCTACGAACCGAAGGCGTAAAAGGCACGTTTTGTGTGGATTGTCACGGCATGAATGCGTTGCCGAAATTCAAGTATTTTCACGACAAAGAAAAAGTCCGTAACGTGGTGGATTATTTGCAATGACAAAACCAGCACCACGTTTGCTTTTGGCTTTGCCGATAATTTTGGTGATTCTTTTGGGTTTGATGTACGGCTATGGTTTGATGTATGACCCAAATCAAAGTCCGTCACGTTTAATCGATAAAAAAATTCCAGTTGTAAATTTACCTTCGCTAGCAAATACCGACATTGTTTTAAATAGCGCAGATTTTAAAGCTCCCGCAATTCTCAACATTTGGGCTTCTTGGTGTGCGGCTTGTCGAGAAGAACATGAATTATTGCTGCAACTTGCTGGACAAGGTGTAACGATTTACGGCGTGAATTATCAAGATGATTTAGAAAATGCACGTTTGTATTTGAAACAAAATGGCAATCCATTTTCTTTAGTAATGTTTGACCTTGAAATGACGAGTGCGATTTCTTTAGATGTGCAAAGTTTGCCACAAAGCTATTTTATCAATGAAAATGGCATTATTTACGCTCGCCATATCGGCAAATTAACCCGCGAAATTTTAAAAACCTCAACACAAAGTGATTAAAAATTATGTTCATGCGATTTATTTATAAATTCTCTTCTCCACCGTATTTTTATGCGATTAGCACCAAAATGTTGCCTTATTTAACGGTGATTTTTTTCATGCTGCTCGGTTATGGTTTATATGGCGGTTTAATAACAGCCCCTGCCGATTATCAACAAGGCGATAGTTTTCGAATTATTTACGTTCATGTTCCTGCCGCGTGGATGTCGCTATTCATTTATATGGTGATGGCAATTAGTGGCGGAATTGGGCTAGTCTGGCGCATTAAACTCGCTGAAATTGTCAGTATTTCTAGCGCGTCAGTGGGGGCAAGTTTTACCTTTTTAGCATTGGTTACAGGTTCACTTTGGGGCAAACCGATGTGGGGCGCGTGGTGGGTTTGGGATGCACGTTTAACGTCGGAATTGATTTTGTTGTTTTTATATTTGGGCGTAATTGGACTTTATAACGGCATCGAAGATAAACGTACTGCTTCACGCGCTGTGGCAATTTTGGCATTAGTGGGCGTGGTGAACATTCCAATTATTCATTATTCGGTTGAATGGTGGAACACCTTGCATCAAGGCGCGACGGTCACAAAATTAGACAAACCGTCGATTCATATCGATATGTTAATTCCGTTACTTGTGATGGCTGGTGCGTTTAAAGTTTATTATTTCATTGCGCTGCTTTTACGTTGCAGAAATGAGCTTTTAGAACGTGAAGCCAATAGCAAATGGATTGATGAGTTATTGGAGAAAGTGAAATGAAACAAGTAGCCTCATTACTTTAACGTCTGACCATCATTTTGAACAAGCGGGTTTTGTTCGATTGCTTGAACATTGAGAAGGTCGCCCGTTTTTCAAAAAAAGCGGGCGGTTTTGTTTTAAAAATAAACTTTAAGAGAGAAAAATCAATGAGCGAATTTTTCGCAATGGGCGGTTATGCCTTTTACGTCTGGACATCTTACGGCTTAACATTTTTGCTGATGTTCATCGGCATTATTAAACCGTTAATGGCAAACAAACAAATTTTGCGAGGCTTACTTTTAAAACGTAAGCGGGAGCAAAACTTATGAGAATTATCAAACAAAAACGTTTGGGTTTAATTTTGTTAATGGTTGCGGGGATTTCGATTGCGACCTTTTTCGGGCTTCGTGCCTTTAACGATAATTTAATGTATTTCTTTTCTGCAACTGACGTTATTGAAGGCAAAGCTCCGAAAGATCATTTATTTCGTTTAGGCGGCATGGTCGTCAAAGGGAGTGTGGTGCGGCAACCTTCAGGTTTAACCGTGCGTTTTGTGTTAACCGATATGGCAAAAGAAGTGACCGTTGAATACACAGGAATTCTGCCTGATTTATTTCGTGAAGGGCAGGGCATTGTGGCAAATGGCAAACTCGATGCAAACGGCGTTTTTATTGCGCAAGAAGTGCTTGCAAAACATGATGAAAATTATATGCCACCAGAAGTGGCTGGCAGTATGAAAAATAAACCTGCGGAGGTGCAAAAATGATGTTGCCTGAATTAGGACATTTCGCATTAATCTTGGCGGCGTGTTTATCACTCGTTTTAGCCGTTGTGCCGTTATTTGGAGTACAGAAAGGTATCGGAAGTTGGATTGCGTTGGCGCGTCCGTCTGCGTTTGGACAAACGGTTTTTATGGTGATTTCTTACGCTATTTTGACCGCGTCATTTATCAAACACGATTTTTCGGTGTTATATGTCGCGTCAAACTCAAACACGCAATTGCCGTTCATGTATTTGCTTGCAGGTGTTTGGGGTTCACACGAAGGTTCGCTTTTACTTTGGGCGTTAATTTTGTCTTTGTGGACAAGCGCGGTGGCGTTATTTAGTAAAAATTTACCGACTGAATTGGTGGCGCGAGTTTTAAGCATCATGGGCGCAGTGGCGTTAGGATTTTTGTTATTTGTGATTTTTACCTCGAATCCGTTTGAGCGTTTATTTCCCGCGCCACTTGAAGGACGTGATTTAAATCCGCTTTTGCAAGATCCAGGCATGGCGATTCATCCGCCGATGCTTTATATGGGATATGTCGGTTTTTCAGTTGCTTTTGCGTTCGCGTTGGCGGCGTTGATGAATGGCAAACTGGATGCCGCGTGGGTGCGTTGGACAAGACCTTGGACAACAACTGCGTGGTTATTTTTAACACTAGGCATTGTTTTGGGCAGTTGGTGGGCATATTACGAACTCGGTTGGGGCGGTTGGTGGTTTTGGGATCCAGTCGAAAATGCCTCGTTTATGCCGTGGCTGGTTGGAACTGCGTTAATTCATTCACTTGCCGCAACGGAAAAACGTGGGATGTTTAAAAACTGGACAATTTTATTATCGGTTTTTGCGTTTTCACTCAGTTTGCTTGGCACATTTTTGGTGCGTTCAGGCGTTTTAACATCGGTTCATGCGTTTGCAAGCGACCCAACACGCGGGATTTTCATTTTGGTATTTTTGGGTATTGTTGTCGGCGGTTCGTTGATGTTGTTTGCGATTCAAGCACCCAAAATTCAAACCGAAGGACATTTTGAACTCATTTCGCGCGACGCGCTTTTACTTGTAAATAACGTGTTGTTAGTTGGTGCAACGGCAACTATTTTGCTCGGTACGCTTTATCCGCTGGTCATTGATGCTTTAGGCTTAGGCAAAATTTCGGTAGGTCCACCGTATTTTAACGGCGTATTTGTGCCGCTGATGGCACCACTGGCGTTTTTCGTAGGCATTGGCGTTTTAGCACGTTGGCGACAAGATGACGTAAAACGTTTAGGAAAATTGGTGTTGATTCCCTTGGCAAGTAGCGTGGTTATTGGTTTAGCGTTGGCATTTTTACAGCCGCATTTTTCATGGGCGGCGTTGATTGGCTTAACACTTGCCGTTTGGACAGCTATCGGGGCAGGGCTTGGCATTTATGACCGTTTGAAAAATAAAGCCAATAAAGTTGCCGCGATATTTGAGCAACCATTAAGCATTTGGGCAATGACTGTTGCACATTTGGGCATTGCGGTTTTTATTGTGGGTGTAACGCTGGTTTCAACTTATTCGCAAGAAAAAGATATTCGTCTTGTGCCAAATGAATCATTGCATTTAGCGGGTTATGATTTTCTATTCAATGGCGTAAAACCCTCAACTGGCGCGAATTATCAAGCCAATCAAGGGCATTTCACCGTCACGAAAAATCAGGAATTAGTCGCGCAACTGTATCCGCAAAAACGTATTTACAATGCGTCGGGAATGCCCATGACAGAGGCAGGCATTGATGCCAGTTTGACACGCGATTTGTTTGTGGCACTTGGTGAACCGCTTGGTGATGGTGGCGCGTGGGCGTTGCGGATTTATTATAAACCGTTTGTGCGTTGGATTTGGCTTGGTGGCTTGTTTATGGCGTTTGGTGGACTTTTAGCGGTGTTTGATAAACGTTATCGTCGTGAAACACAACCACAACTTTAAAATCGAAGGAAATTGAAAAATGAAAAAAGTAGCTTCTTTGCGCTACGGTGTGATTTTTAAAAAAGCCTTTTGTGATGTGGAAGTGTTCAAAGGGTTTGTGCGCGATATTTTGGGAATCAATCTTGAAATCGACAAAGTCGAAACTGAAAAAGAGTTTGAATATCCCGTTGGTCGAGTAAAGCCTGAGTTTGATTTGTTTGCTGAAGATACAAAAAATCGCATTATCGTAGACATTCAACACGAAAAACATACTGATCATTACGACCGTTTTTTGCATTATCACTGCGCGGCAATGCTTGAACAAATTCCTAATGCCAAAGATTACAAGCCACCGCTGGCAGTTTATACGATTGTGATTTTAACGTCTGGCGATAAATACCGATGTGATATTGCCACGATTGATTTTGATCCGAAAAGAAAAAATGGTGAACCGCTTGGTATTATTCCGCATAAGGTGATTTATATTTGTCCGAAATATATTGATGAAAATACGCCGAAAATTTATCAAGAATGGTTACGCATTATCAATGAAAGTTTGACTGAAAAAGTTGATGAAAATGGTTATTCTGTTTCTGAAATTCAGCGCGTGATTTCGCATATTGAGCAAGACGATATTTCGCCTGCAGAAAAAGCCAAAATGATTGAGGAGTATCATTGGGAAGAATTTGAGGCAGCGGCACTTGAAAGAGGGCTTAAAAAAGGGTTTGTACAAGGTATCGAAAAAGGTGTCGAACAAGGCATCGAAAAAAGCAAAATTGAAATTGCTCAAAAATTACTTTCTGTGATGAATGATGAACAAATCGCAGCCGTGACGGGCTTAACAATTGAAATGATTGCGGATTTACGCAAGGCGATGTAGGGTAAAAACTTTAACGAATTTACGAGTCATAAAAATGCCCGAAGTCACAAGATTTTATAGAATTATCGTCAAATTATTTTTTGGTGATCATCCACCACCACACTTTTTATCAAACTGAATTGCTCGAAATGTGGCAAACACAGCAATTCAACAAGTTGCCACCGTTGGTGTAACGAATGAAGCCGCCAAAAATTCACAATGTCACCGCAACAGAAAATCATCAGTTGTTGGTTGAATTTGAAAATCACGAAAAACGCCAATATGACGTAAAGCCGCTTTTGAAGAATGAAATGTTTGCCGATTTAAAAAACGTGGCATTTTTTAAAAATGTCAAAATTGAACAAGGCGGTTATGCGGTAAGTTGGAATGATGACATTGACATCAGCGAATATGAATTGTGGTGCAATGGCTCAATTGTTCGTTAAACAGCAAAAATGAAATTTTTAACAGCATTAACAAGGAATTAGGAATAATGACACTTAAATTTGAAAAAGAAAATGATCCCTCCACTAATGAAGATTTTACCGCAACAGCTAGTTATTACGGCGGTACAGCGTCATGGTTAGCACAAAGTTGGGAAGATAGTTATCCTAGCAAACTTTTTTCATTCGACGGTTTTAAAGGTGTTACATACAGCATTTTCGGAATGAGTACACTAACACCTTATACGCCATATTCTATGGAACTTTCAGGCAATGGAGTGTCTCTTTCTAAGGATAGCAGTTCATATCACGGAACAGCAATGGTAGGGATTTACGATTTTGTAGCTCCTTCGACTGGAACTTATTACGTTTATGTTTCATGGGAACCTGTATTAGCAACTCCATTCGCTATGAAAACAACATATCTTTCTGTTGGTGCTGATGTAGATACTGCTGCTGATTACAACAAAAGTTTGAGTTATGAACATAACATCAATCCACCGCCACCAAACAATCTGCCTACTGGAACGGTAGAAATTTCTGGCACGCCAAGTCAATACCAAACACTCACAGTAACAAACAATCTTGACGATGCAGATGGGCTAGGCTCTATCAATTATCAATGGTTAAAAGATGGTGAAATCATAAGTGGTGCAAATAAAACAACCTATGTTTTAACTGCTGATGACGTTGGAAAATCTATCAGCGTTCAAGCAAGTTACACGGATAAACTTCAGCATTCAGAAAGTGTGACCAGTAATGCAACAGCTCCCGTCATTGCTGTAACAAGCACAAATCCCACCAGTGGCAACGACCAACTGACTGGAACAGCCAAAAACAACAAACTTTCAGGTTTAGCAGGTGACGACACGTTAATTGGCGGTTTAGGTGCAGATGTTTTAACAGGTGGTTCGGGGTCTGACGTTTTCCAATTCAATGACATCAAAGAAACAGGCAAAACAGCAAAAACACGCGACACAATTACTGATTTCAAAACCAGCGACGGCGATAAAATTGATTTTTCTGGAATCGATGCAAATACCAACCGAACAGGCGACCAACCATTTACCAATTTGGATGTAGGCAATAAATTTTCAGGCAAATTTGCTTCGACAGGTTCGTTATTTTTTGAAACATCAACTCAAATTCTTTGGGGAAATGTTGATACAAAAGCAGGCGCAGATTTTTCAATTAAACTCAACGGAGTGAAGACTTTAACACTCGATGATTTCATATTGTGAAACCAGGTTTTATTTAAGTTTGGAAAATTCACATGGACACTACTAAACACATTCGCTGTAAATATGTCGGCAATAACGGCGTGCTTTGTTCACATTTTGTTGATGGACATTCAGTTTTTTGTTTTTGGCACGACGTGCAAGCGATTAAAAATACGCCTGACATAAAAAAGCGACTTGAAACGCTGGTTGCCGAAGGTCATTCGCTCGAAGGTTTTGCACTGCATCACGCCCAATTACAAGGTGCGAATTTAGCACGGGCAAATTTGATGAATGCACGACTTTTTCAAGCGGATTTAACGGGTGCGAGTTTGTTTAAAGCTAATTTAGATGGCGCGAATTTAAATTTAGCGAATTTATCTGATGTGAATTTGTTAGGTACACGCCTTGAAAATGCCCGTTTGGAACATACCAATTGGGGAGAATTTCTCTATCAAGAGCGATTAGGCTACGAAGCAGAAAAATCAGGAAAAGATGAAGAGGCACGCGGGCTTTATGGTGAAGCCGAAGAAGTGGCGCGTTATTTAACCAACGAAAGTGAAAAACGGCGACAATATGACATCAGTGGACGGTTTTACCGTTTAGAACGTGTTATGCACCGAATGCAAATGAACAAATTTTCACGCGAATGGTGCTGGTCAAAATTACTCGATGTGATGTGCGGTTACGGTGAAAATGCGGCTCGAGTGATTGGTTTTGCATTTGGTGAATGTATTTTAGCTGCCGTTTTATATTTTTTACTCGGACTCAATTCGGCAGAAGGTATTATTGCTTTCAATCCTGACCACAGCTTTGAAACTAATACGATCAATTTTTTGCAATGTATGTACTTTAGCGTGATTACATTTACTACCACAGGTTACGGTGATTTTTCTCCTGTTGGTTTATCAAGAGTGGTTGCCGCCGTCGAAGCCTTTATGGGCGCATTTGCAATTTCATTATTTGTCGTGGTTTTTGTTAGAAAAATGACACAATAGAACTTTTAAAAATTCTAAACATGGTTATAAAACTTTATGGAACATCAAAATTGGGAACGCGACTTACTTGAAAAAGTCGCACTCGCGGCAATCACAGAACAAACTCGCGCTCGTCGTTGGAGTATTTTTTTTAAAGGCTTACTTTTTGTCTATTTATTTGCCATTTTTGGCGTGGCGGTTTATCCCAAATTAGGCGGTGAACATTTAGGAAAAAAAGGCAAAGGACACACCGCAATTATTGATTTAGTTGGACAAATTGCTGAAGACAAAGATGCAAACGCGGATTCGATTATTGAAGGGTTGCGTGATGCAGTTGAAGACAAAGACACGAAAGGAATTATTTTGCACGCCAATTCACCAGGCGGGAGTCCTGTGCAATCAGCGTATGTTTACGATGAAGTTCGTCGAATTAAAAAAGAGCATCCGAATTTACCCATTTACGCGGTGGTTAGCGATATGTGCGCTTCGGGTTGTTATTACATCGTTTCAGCAACCGATAAAATTTTTGTTAATCCAGCAAGTTTAGTTGGTTCGATTGGCGTTTTAATGGATGGTTTTGGATTTGTCGATGGTATGCAAAAATTAGGTGTGGAACGTCGTTTGCTAACCGCAGGTTCACATAAAGCGATGCTTGACCCATTCACACCGCGTAAAGAAAACGAAACCATGTATATGCAAGGATTACTAAATCAAGTGCATCAACAATTTATTCAAGCCGTAAAATTAGGACGTGGTACGCGCTTAAAAGAAACACCTGATTTATTTTCAGGGTTAGTTTGGTCAGGTGAAGAGGCGAAAAAATTGGGTTTGATTGATGATTTTTCAACGCAACGTGATGTCGCAAAAAATATCATTGGCTCAGAAGAGGAAGTGAATTTTACGCCACAACAGCGGTTGATAGATAAACTAGCGGGACGTTTTGGCGCGTCATTTGCTGGAGCATTAAGTAGTTTTTTACAACCTGTTTCCTTACGCTAACTTTGAATTGATGGAGAAAAATCATGGCAGATGTCGCCGCACCTAAAAAAATCGTTTTGTTAAAAATGCCTAGTTTCACGCGAATGTTAATCGGTGGATTAGCCGCATTTTGGCTAGCGAGTGTTATGAATCCTGCTTTTGCTGCGATTGCAGTGTTAATTATTTTCTTTATTCCCGTTCTCACTGTAGACAACATGTTTTCGAAGCAATTTGAACGTGCTTATAAACAGCCTGAAGAAATTCAACCTAAAAAGATAACAAAAAGTGAGTATTTAGCGACATTGGAAGAGAAAGGCAAAGCGGCAGCAGCAGAAAAAGAAAAAGCTCCGCCACCTGCTGTTGATAATTCAAAGAAAAAACAAGCTAAAAAACGATAAAAAAAGATGGGCGCGAATGAATTTGCGCCCATCTTTTTTATCGATGGTAAGGATGATTTTGCAAAATACTCCACGCCCGATAAATCTGTTCTGCAACTACAATTCGCACTAATGGGTGTGGAAACGTCAAATTCGACAAACACCACGATTCTTTTGCGATTTGCTTGACCGCTTCAGCAATCCCATCTGCACCGCCGACAATTAACGCAACGTGTTGTCTATTGCCTTGCCAGCGTTCAAGCGACTTTGCCAATTGCGGTGTTGACCACAATTTGCCGTCTAAATCGAGTGTCACAACATGACAGTTTTGCGGAATTGCCGCCAAAATTCGCTCACCTTCTTCTCTAATAATTCGTGCTGTATCGCTATTTTTAGTGCGTTTGCCTGCGGGAATTTCTTTTAGAATCAACTCACATTCGCGCGGCAAACGCTTTGCGTATTCATCGTAACCTTGTTGTACCCAACTAGGCATTTTTGTCCCAACGGTTAAAAAATAAATCTGCATTAGCTAAACAAGTTATCTAAAATCATCATTAAAATGAAACCGCCCATTAGCGAAAAAGTTGCATAGCGTGAACGCCCTTTTGAATGTGTTTCAGGAATAATTTCTTCACTAATTACAAATAGTTGTGCGCCTGCGGCAAATCCCATTGCAATGGGTAAAATTTGCTCAAAAATCGTCACCATTGTCACGCCAAGCAAACCGCCAACAGGTTCAACTAAACCTGTTAAAGTGGCAATACCAACGGCTTTCCACTTGTTATAACCTAAACCCACGAGCGGCAATGCAACGGCTAAACCTTCAGGAATATTTTGCAGTGCAATTGCGCTAGCTAATACCAAACCATTTTTTATATCGCCCGTGCCAAAACTCACACCAACAGCCATACCTTCGGGAAAATTGTGAATGGTGATAGCAATAATAAACAGCCAGATTTTCTTGAGTGTGTTTAATTGTGTGTCAGAAATCGTATCAAAATGGATGTGCGGCAATTGTTTGTCTGCTTGATGTAAAAAAATTGCACCAATTAACATTCCTGCTGAAACAACATAAATGCCTTTGCCTGCCCAAAATAAATTGCCATATTCCAAACCTGGAACAAGCAGCGAAAATGCCGTCGCTGCTAGCATCACACCTGCTGCTGCGCCAAGTAAGCTGTTAAATAAATCGTCTGAAATGTTTTTGAACCACAACGCAGGCAAAGCACCAATGCCTGTTGCAAGTCCTGCTAAAATACTGGCGGTAAAACCAATTACAACAATTTTTCCAAATGCTAAATATAGCCCACCAAATAGGGTAATTTGACTGATTAAAAACAAACCCAGCCACGCACAATTGCGTTGCCAAGGTGGTAAGGCTTGAATTTGCCGAAACTTTGGACAATTCTGAATTTGGTTAATTTTTACCAGGCTAAAAGATTGAATTTTTTTAAAACAGGATTCAGATACAGACATTATTTTTCCTTATCTTAATTTTTATTAGTAGCGTAAAAATAGCACCAAAAGTCGTAAAATCAACGCATTTTGTGCATAAACTGGACAAACTTTCGCAACACGGTAAAATTAACCACGTTTTTCACCTGTTACTTCAAGAGAATGTCATGGCGATAATTACCGTCTTAAATGGTCCAAATTTAAACTTATTGGGTGTTCGCGAACCGAGTCTTTATGGCAACCAAACTCTCGCCGATATTCAACACACGCTTGAAAAAGAAGCACAATTTTTAGGGCATTCGCTCACATTTCATCAAAGTAACGCTGAACATGAATTGATTGAACTCATTCACGTTGCTTACGCAAATCGTGTTGATTTCATTATTATCAATCCCGCTGCTTTTACGCATACCAGTGTTGCCTTGCGTGACGCGCTGCTAGCTACCCAAATTCCGTTCATTGAAGTGCATTTATCAAATGTTCACGCCCGTGAACCTTTTCGCAAACATTCTTATTTTTCCGATATTGCACAAGGCGTGATTTGTGGTTTGGGTGCGATGGGCTATGAATTAGCATTACAAGCTGCACACCGAATTTTAACCAAAGATTAACTTATAACTATAAAAAGAGAACCCAAAGCAAATGGATATTAGAAAAATTAAAAAACTCATTGAAATAATTGAAAATTCAGATGTAGCTGAAATTGAAATTAAAGAAGGCGAAGAATCTATTCGCATAAATCGCTACACCGCTAGCACGCCAGCTCCCGTGCATTACGCACCACCTCCCGTTATCCCATTAAATTTAGGTGAATCTGCGCCCGTCGTTGCCGCAAAACTTGAAATCAAAGGGCATATTGTGAAATCTCCGATGGTTGGCACCTTCTATCGCAGTGCGTCACCTGGAAGCAAAGCATTTGTTGAAGTGGGTCACAGCGTAAAAGTGGGACAAACACTTTGCATTATTGAAGCAATGAAAATTTTGAACCAAATCGAAGCAGATAAAAGTGGCAAAATCACCCAGATTTTGGTGGATAACAATGAACCCGTCGAATACGGTCAACCTTTGTTTGTGATTGAGTAAGGAATTGTATGTTCGATAAAATTGTTATCGCAAATCGCGGTGAAATCGCGTTGCGCGTGTTGCGAGCGTGCCGCGAATTGGGTGTAAAAGTGGTTGCCGTGCATTCTGAAGCTGACCGTGATTTAAAACACGTTCGCTTGGCAGATGAATCAGTGTGTATTGGCCCTGCGAATTCAATGGAAAGTTATTTAAACATTCCTGCGATTATCAGTGCAGCAGAAGTGACCGACGCGCAAGCGATTCATCCGGGTTATGGATTTTTATCTGAAAATGCCGATTTTGCTGAAAAAGTTGAGCAAAGTGGTTTTGTTTTCATCGGACCTAAAGCAGAAACTATTCGCATGATGGGCGATAAAATTTCGGCTAAAAATGCAATGCTGAAAGCAGGCATTCCCTGTGTTCCTGGCAATAATGATCCACTTTCTGATGACCCAAAAACCAATTTAAAATTAGCGCAAGAAGTCGGTTATCCCGTGATTATCAAAGCCGCAGGCGGTGGTGGTGGTCGAGGAATGCGAATAGTTCACACCGAAGCTGCATTGCTTAATGCCATTTCAATGACCAAAGCCGAAGCAGGGGCAGCGTTTGGCAATGCAACCGTTTATATGGAAAAATTCTTAGAAGATCCGCGCCACATTGAATTTCAAGTGATTGCTGACACGCACGGCAACGCAATTCATTTAGGTGAGCGTGATTGTTCAATGCAACGTCGTCATCAAAAAGTCGTGGAAGAAGCCCCAGCTCCAGGAATTACCGAAGAACAACGTAAATTTATCGGTGAACGTTGCGCTCAAGCCTGTGTAGATATTGGTTATCGTGGTGCGGGAACGTTTGAATTTTTGTATGAAAAAGGCGAGTTTTTCTTTATCGAAATGAATACCCGCGTGCAAGTTGAACATCCTGTGACAGAAATGGTGACAGGTTTTGACATCGTTAAAGAACAGTTGCGAATTGCAGCGGGCGAAAAATTATCGATTACGCAAGAGCAAGTCAAAATTCAAGGTCACGCGATTGAATGTCGTTTAAATGCCGAAGACCCGAAAACATTTATGCCGTGTCCAGGAACGATTTCACAATTCCACATGCCTGGCGGTCCTGGAATTCGGTGCGAAACGCATATTTACAACGGTTACAAAGTGCCACCGTATTATGATTCGATGATTGGAAAATTGATTGCTCACGGTGAAACTCGTGCAAGTGCGATTGCGCGAATGAATACCGCCTTGAACGAAATTATTATCGACGGCATTAAAACCAACATTCCACTGCAACACGACATCATGACTGATAGTGCGTTTGCGGCAGGTGGGCAAAATATCCATTATTTAGAGAAAAAATTGGGTATTTATTAAGCATTAAGCCTTTTCTCAGCGGCGTACAAATGCAGTTTGTACGCCATTTAATCACGCTTCATTTCTCAAACTCCAATTATGCCTTGGCATCAACTCACTGTCACAACGACAGAAAAATCTGCGCCGAAAGTCGCTAAACATTTTACCCATTTAAAAGCCGTTTCTGTGACGTATTTAGACGCAGAAGATGAACCGATTTATGAACCAAAAATTGGCGAAACCAAAGTTTGGACAAACACTCAAGTTGAAGCTCTGTTTGAACTCGATGTTGACCCTGAATTCGTCAAAGCAGAAATGAATCGAAAATTCAAAACGATTGGTGATTCATGGCAATATCAGTTTATTGAAGACCAAGCATGGGAACGGGCGTGGATGGAATTTTATCATCCAATGAAATTTGCCAATCGTTTGTGGGTTTGTCCAACGGATCAAGAACAGCACGAAGACGGCACGGTTTGTTTAACGCTAGACCCAGGTTTGGCATTTGGAACAGGTACACATCCGACGACAGCGTTATGTTTGGAATGGCTAGCAAGCCATGATTTGACTGGCAAAACAGTGATTGATTACGGTTGCGGCTCTGGCATTTTAGCGGTTGCAGCCATTTTACTGGGTGCAAAAGAAGCACACGCGGTTGATATTGACCCGCAAGCCTTAACGGCAACGCACGATAATGCCTTGAAAAATGCGGTTTCTGACAAAATTCACTGCTATTTACCCGAAGATTTCAAGCCGTTTGAAGCAGAGGTCGTTTTAGCGAACATTTTGGCAAAACCGTTGATTGATTTATCACAAAACATTTGCGCGTTAGTGGCTCAAAATGGCGATTTAGTTTTATCAGGTATTTTGGCAGAGCAAGCAGATTCGGTAATTGCCGCTTACTCTGAAAAAATCGATTTCGTGCCGCGTATTCAGCAAGAAGATTGGATTCGTTTAAACGGCAAAAAACACTAAAAATTATTGGGACTAAGATGAATCCATTTTTATTAGAAAAACTTTTGCAGCACCAAAATTTAACGCCTGAAGAAATGCGCCAAGCGATGCACTTTTTTATGAGTGGTAACGCAACGCAAGCACAAATTGCAGGTTTTCTGTGTGCGTTGCGCTCAAAAGGTGAAACTATTGACGAAATCGCCGCCGCTGCCGCCGTAATGCGCGAACTCGCTACCCCGATTGCCATTTCAGGCGAAAATCTTATCGATACTTGCGGTACAGGTGGTGACGGCGCAAACACCTTTAACATTTCAACGACTGGCGCATTTGTCGTCGCGGCTGCGGGTGGAAAAGTTGCTAAACACGGCAATCGTTCTGTTTCAAGTTGTTGCGGCAGTGCGGATGTTTTAGAACTCGCTGGCGTAGATTTAAATTTAACACCTGCTCAAGTCGCGCAATGTGTAGATAAGTTAGGCATTGGCTTTTTATTCGCGCAAAATTATCACGGCGCGATGCAACACACTCGTGTAGTGCGAAAAGAATTAGGCGTGCGAACTTTGTTTAATTTACTCGGCGTACTGTCAAATCCTGCCAAGGTCAAAAATCAGCTCATTGGCGTATTTGATAAAAAATGGCTCGAACCGCTCGCACAGGTTTTCAAAAAATTAGGCAGTTCACACGTTTTAGTCGTCAGTGCAGAAGATGGACTAGATGAAATCAGCATTGCTTGTGAAACACACGTCGCCGAATTGAAAAATGACAAAGTTTTTTGTTACACCATTTCACCAGAGCAATTTGGTTTAATTCGCGCAAAATTGGAAGAAATCACCATTCAAAATGCACAGGAAAGTTTAGAAATGCTGAAATCCGTTTTAAATAATGAAAATGGTGCTGCAAAAGATATTGTGTTGCTTAACGCAGGTGCGGCAATTTACGCGGCAGATTTAACAGATTCACTGGAAAAAGGCATTGCCAAAGCGCGTGAAATCATTGAAAACGGCGCAGCAAAACAGAAATTTCAAGATTTTGTTGCTTACACAAAAACCTTTGCCGTATGAATAACAACATGATTTCACGATTATTTGAACAACTCGCGCTCGCCATTCCGCAACCCAAAACCGAATTGATTTTTAACAGTGAATTTGAATTATTGATTGCAGTCGTTTTATCCGCACAAGCGACGGATAAAAGCGTCAACAAAGCCACTGTAAAACTTTTTTCAGTCGCAAATACGCCCGAAAAGATTTTGCAACTCGGTGAAGAAAGTTTGAAAGACTACATCAAAACGATTGGCTTATTTAATACCAAAGCGAAAAACATTATTTTACTGTGTCAAAAATTGCTCGAAAAATATAACGGACAAGTGCCAAAAACTCGCATGGAATTAGAAAGTTTGGCTGGCGTTGGCAGAAAGACTGCGAATGTGATTTTAAATACCGCGTTTGGGCAGCCAACGATTGCTGTGGATACCCATATTTTTCGAGTTGCAAATCGAATTGGTTTGGCACATTCCAATAGCGTTTTAGCCGTTGAAAAAGAACTAGAGCGCGTGATTCCTGAAAAATTCAAATTCGACGCGCATCATTTGCTCATTTTGCACGGACGTTATACTTGCATGGCGCGAAAACCGCTGTGTGAACAATGTGTTATCAGCGGTTACTGCGAGTTTTTTCAGCTAGGAACGCATTAAATTAACGATTTTTTATACGCAATTCCGCAAGTGGCTGGGCTTGCAAAATTTCAAGCAAACCTTCTTTACTTAATTCCAAAATTGCTAAAAACGTCACCACAACGCCATGTTTACCTTCTTTGACGGTAAATAATTGGGTAAAAAGAATTTCTTTTGACTCCGACAAACGCAGCAAAATCGCGCTCATTCGTTCTCTAACCGATAACGGTTCTTTGATAATTTGATGATGCGCGGTTTGTTCGGTACGTTTTAAAACCTGTTGCAGAGCGCAAAGTAACTCGTTTAGCGTTACGTCTGGCAAATTTTCAGGTAGCGTTAAATTTTCTATTTCAATATCGGGCAAAAATAAATCACGTTCTAAACATGGCAATACATCGATTTCTTGCGCGAGCGTTTTAATGATTTCATACGCCTGCAAACGGCGAATTAACGTCGATCGCGGGTCATCATCTTCGGTTTCAATTTCACTCTGACGTGGCAATAATAAACGCGATTTAATTTCTGCTAGCAACGCCGCCATCACTAAATAATCTGCGGCAAGTTCGATGTTTAACGCTTCCATTAAGCGAATATATTCAACGTATTGCCGCGAAATTTGCGCGATAGGAATGTTTAAAATATCAACGTTTTGCTTGCGAATTAAATACAAAAGTAAATCTAAAGGACCTTCAAAGGTATCGAGCAACACTTCTAACGCATCGGGCGGAATATACAAATCTTGCGGCAAATCGTGAAACGGCGTGCCGTTAAGCATTGCAATAGCAGTAATTTCCTCGTTCAATTACAGCCCTGCCAAAGTAAAAAACCATTGTTCTAAAACATATTTTGGATAACCCAAAAGCACGCTCAATACATTGAAATACAGCATTGCCATCAAAATGATAAAACCAAAACGTTCGAGTTTGTTAAATTGCCACGCGAGGTAGCTTGGCAACATACCCGACAAAATGCGGCTGCCATCGAGCGGCGGAATGGGGAGCATATTTAAAAGCATTAAAATCAAGTTAATTGAAATTCCCGCAATACCTGAATAAATCAGCGGCATCGCAATGGTTTCACTGCCAGAACCGAGCGTGACACCAATTCTTGCACACAAAGCCCAACCGATTGCCATCAGCAAATTTGACGCGGGGCCTGCTAATGCGACAATTGCCATATCGTGGCGCGGTCTTTTAAAGTTACGCGAATCCACAGGTACAGGTTTTGCCCAACCGAAAATAAACCCTGTTCCCGTAATCAGTAGCAAACCTGGCAAAATGATCGTACCAACTAAATCAACGTGTTTAAGCGGGTTGAGCGTCAAACGTCCCAGCATTGATGCAGTATTGTCACCGTATTTTTTCGCTATCCAACCATGCGCGACTTCGTGAACCGTAATCGCAAAAATGACGGGCAAAATCCACACCACAACACGCTGAAGTAAAGAAAGTTCATTAAACATTAGCGTTTTCCGTAATCGCTTTAAAACCAATATCGGTGCGGTAATAAATACCGTTCCAACCGATTTGATTCGCGAGTTGATAGGCTTTAGTTTGTGCGTCTTGAATTGAATCACCGAGCGCACAAGCACATAAAACGCGCCCACCATTTGTGACAATATCATCTGCAACTTGCGCGGTGCCTGCATGAAAAACTTTTAAACTTTGTGATTCTTGCGCTGGCAAACCTGAAATTACTTGTCCTTTTGCATAATCGTTTGGATAACCGCCTGCGGCTAAAACGACTCCTAATGCAGGACGTTCATCCCATTCTGTGGTGATTTTATCAAGTTGCCCCGCAAGTGCGGCTTGGCATAATTCCACCAAATCACTTTTTAAACGCATCATAATCGGTTGCGTTTCAGGGTCGCCAAAACGGCAGTTATATTCCAAAACTTTCACGTCGCCATTTGATGAAATCATCAAGCCTGCGTACAAAAATCCCGTGTAAGGATGCCCTTCATTTGCCATACCTTTTAAAGTCGGCTCAATCACTTCACGCATCACTTTTTCATAAATTTCTGGTGTGACAATCGGTGCAGGGGAATATGCACCCATGCCACCTGTATTCACGCCTTTGTCGCCATTTTCAAGGGCTTTGTGGTCTTGCGAAGTTGCCATCGGTAGCGCAGTTTTGCCGTCTGCAATGACGATAAAACTTGCCTCTTCACCAGCTAAAAATTCTTCAATTACCACGCGATGCCCCGCTTCTCCAAAAGCATTACCAGCAAGCATATCTTTTACAGCGTTAATTGCTTCGTCTTTGGTTTGCGCGACAATCACGCCTTTTCCCGCCGCTAAACCATCTGCTTTGACCACAATCGGTGCGCCATGTTTTTCAATATAAGCAATCGCTTTTTGCGTGTCGGTAAAACTTTCATACGCGGCGGTGGGAATTGCATTGCGAATCATGAAATCTTTGCAAAAGGATTTTGAACCTTCGAGTTGCGAGGTGTAAGCACTTGCACCAAAACACGCTAAACCTGCGGCTTGGAATTTATCAACAATCCCCAAAACAAGCGGCACTTCAGGCCCTACGATAGTGAGTTCAATCGCATTTTTTTGAGCAAAATCGAGTAATTCCTCGATTTTTTCAACCGCAATTGCGACATTTTCAATGCCTAATTCCAATGCTGTTCCCGCGTTACCAGGTGCGACGAAAACATGGCTCACTTTCGGCGATTGTCTCACTTTCCATGCTAAAGCGTGTTCACGTCCGCCACTGCCAATAATTAAAACATTCATTATTTTTGATTCTCCAAAATGGGTAAATTAAGTGCTAATTTTTCGCAAAGTTGCGAAAGTAATGTATTTAAACCAGAAACGGCAGTTGCCACATTTTCATCGGCAAGCGGCAAAGTTAAAACTATCGTATCGTGTTGCAAAATGGCATGATTTTTTTCATTTAAAAATATCCAATCCACTGAAAAATCAATCGTTTTACCTAAAAAAATATCAAGGCGCGTCACATCAATGACTAAACGATAATCGACTTTTCCGAGCAAGCTCCACGGATGCGCTTTAAACCAAACGTGCGACTGTTGAAATGAAAGATTTTTTGCAACGACTTCAGTCATATTTTGTTTAAGCAACGCCGCCCATTGATGTTGTTCATGTAATTGCAATTGCCCTTTTAAATCGCGTGAAACCAATTGTTTGCGCTCTAACGCACTCGGCAAACTGATTTGACTGATACCGACCAGCGGTTGTTTTTCATTTTTTGCTGAAATCGTCTGCGGCGGTGTTAGAGCCTCTAAACTGTAAAACTGCGTCACGGGCGCATTCACGCAACCATGCAATAAAAATAGACAAAGTAGAAAAAATTTTTTCATTTTCAAATTAACTGTGCGCTAAACGGGCGTGCCATTTGTCGGTAATTTCTTTTAATTCGCGCATTTTAAAAGTAGTCAAATGGCGTGATTTTAAAAGTTGATTGCCAGCAACCCAAACGTCACTGACTTGCGAACGGGTTGCGGCATAAACAATTTGTGAAATCGGATTATAAAGGGGCTGCGTTTCTAAATCGCTTAAATCAATGGCAATCACATCGGCAGATTTACCAATTTCGAGCGAACCAACTTGACTCTCTAAACCGAGAGCTTTTGCGCCGTTGAGTGTTGCCATTTTGAGTGCAGTCATAGCAGAAATGGCTTTGGCATCTTGAGCAACGGCTTTGCCAATTAACGCGGCAGTTCGCATTTCGCCAAGCATATCTAAATCGTTGTTGCTTGCCGCGCCATCTGTACCGAGTGCTACGTTAATGCCTGCGTCTAAACATTTTGAAACAGGGCAAAAACCACTCGCTAGTTTTAAATTCGATTCAGGGCAATGGACAATGCTTGCGCCTGCATCGGCTAAAAGTGCAATGTCTTCATCGGTTAATTGCGTGGCGTGAACGGCAATGAGCGAATCATTAACAAGTCCCAAGGCGTGCAAACGTTCAATTGGACGCTGACCACTTTGTGCAAAAGCGGTTTCCACTTCGTGTGCGGTTTCGTGCAGATGAATATGAACGGGTAATTTTAAATCTTGCGCGAGTTCATTAATGCGCGTTAGCGGCTCATTTGAAACGGTATAAGGCGCGTGAGGCGCAAACGGTGTTGAAATCAGTTCATGTTGTAAAAGTTCTTTGTGCAGCGCAATCCCTTTGTCAATATATTCATTGCTGTCTTGCGCCCAAATAGAAGGGAAATCAATCACAATCAAACCTAAACTGGCGCGAATACCGTGTTTTATGGCTTGTTGTGCGGTGATTTCGGGAAAAAAATACATATCATTAAAACAGGTTGTACCACTGCGTAACATTTCGGCAATCGCTAAATCTGCACCATCACGGACAAATTCTTCGCTGACCCATTTACTTTCTAGTTTCCAAATGTGATTTTCTAGCCAATTCATCAGCGGTAAATCGTCAGCAACGCCACGCATTAAACTCATTGCCGAGTGTGTGTGCGCGTTCACAAAACCCGCCGTAAGTGCGTGAGTGTGCAATTCAATGATGTTATCGCTTTTATATTCAAGTTGCGCGAGTTCAGTTGGTAATAAACCAACGATTTTGCCTTCGTGAATCGCAAGGCTGTAATGCTCAAAAACGGTATTTTCAGGTTGAATAGGAATAACCCAGCGGGCGTGAATTAAAGTATCAATGGTTTGCATAAGGTAAAACTCGTAAAAATTGTGTTGTTGCTATCATAGCAACAGTGGCAGGTTAAGTTAAATCCAAGTTCAAAGCACAATAATTTGCACATGCTTAATTGGCTTGTCATGATTAACCGTTATATTCAATTACTGACCCTGTTTTTACGCAATTTAGTCTAAAATAAAACCACTCCTTCAACTCCAAAGAAAAAGAGACACTTATGCCTTTTAGAATTTTTAAAACTAGTAAGCCAAGCGCAACCATTACCACCTTGCCTGATTTAGGCATGGATGAAGAACATATTGAAAACGACTTCAAACGTTATTACGGACATCGATTAGGACGTGATGCGAGTTGCCGTTCGCCGCATTATGCGTATGAAGCACTTTCGCTTGCTATTAGTGACCGTTTAGTAGAGCGTTGGAAACGTACTTACACGACTTACAAGGCGCAAGATGTACGCCGTGCGTCGTATTTATCGATGGAATTTTTAATGGGACGTGCGCTCAGTAACGCCATGCTCAATTTGGATTTATATGAAGTCGTCGCTGAAGCCATGTACAACTTAGGGCTAGATTTAGAAGAATTAGTCGAAAGCGAACCCGATGCAGGTTTAGGAAATGGTGGTTTAGGACGATTAGCCGCTTGCTTTATCGACAGTTGCGCGACTTTGCAATTACCTGTCACAGGCTACGGTTTGCGTTATGAATATGGCATGTTTTCACAAGTAATTGTCAACGGTGAACAAGTTGAACGCCCTGATCATTGGTTGCGTAACGGTAATGTGTGGGAAATTGAACGTGCTGAATATGTACAACGGGTGAAATTTGGCGGACGCACCGAAATTCGCACTGATGATAACGGCAAACGCCGCGTACATTGGGTGGATACTCACGATATTTTAGCGGTTCCTTTCGATACGCCTGTTCCTGGTTATCAAAACGGCACGGTCAATACATTGCGTCTTTGGAAAGCTACTGCAACCGAAGAATTCGATTTACAAGAATTTAATGCAGGGGATTATGCTGAATCGGTGGCAGCAAAAAATACTGCTGAAAATATCACCATGGTTTTATATCCCAACGATTCAAGCGAAAACGGCAAAGCCTTACGTTTGCGTCAGCAGTATTTGCTAGCTTCTGCGAGTTTGCAAGATGTGGTCGCAACGTGGGTTGGTCGCCACGGAAATAATTTCAAAGAATTTGCCGCAAAAAACTGTTTCCAACTCAATGACACTCATCCGAGTATTTCGGTTGCAGAATTGATGCGTTTGCTCGTTGACATGTACGAATTGCCTTGGAATGAAGCGTGGCAAATTACTAGCCACACGATGGCGTACACCAATCACACGTTATTACCTGAAGCGTTAGAACGTTGGTCGGTGGATTTATTCAGACAACTTTTGCCGCGTTTGCTGGAAATTATTTTCGAAATCAATATGCACTTTTTATCACAAGTATCAGCACGTTGGCCTGGTGATAGAGAACGTGTCGGTCGTATGTCAATTATCGAAGAAACTCCGAACGGTCAATATATTCGCATGGCGTATTTAGCAATTGTGGGCAGTTATTCTGTTAATGGCGTGGCGGAATTGCATTCGAAATTATTACAAGAGGGTTTGTTCCGTGATTTTTACGAATTCACGCCTGCAAAATTCAACAACAAAACGAATGGCGTTACGCCACGTCGCTGGCTTGCGGCATGCAATCCCGAACTTGCCGAGTTAATTACCGAAACGATTGGCGAAGGTTGGATTACCGATTTATCACAATTGCAATTGCTGGTGCCTTACGCCGATGATCCTGCATTCCGTGAAAAATGGGCAACTCTCAAACAACACGCAAAACAACGTTTAATTGATTTCAAAAAACGCGAACATGATGTCGATTTCAATCCAACTGCCTTGTTTGATGTGCAAGTCAAACGAATTCATGAATATAAACGCCAGCTTTTAAACGTGTTACACGTTATTCACTTGTACGACAAAATCAAACGTGGTGATACGGCAAATTGGGTTGATCGTTGCGTGTTAATTGGCGGTAAAGCCGCGCCAGGTTATTACATGGCAAAACGCATCATTAAATTGATTAACAATGTCGGTCATGTCGTGAACAGCGACCCTGATGTTGGCGGTAAATTAAAACTTGTGTTTTTGCCAAATTATCGCGTTTCTGCGATGGAAAAAATTTGCCCAGGTGCGGATTTATCGGAGCAAATTTCAACCGCAGGTAAAGAAGCCTCAGGCACTGGCAACATGAAATTTATGATGAATGGTGCGATTACGATTGGTACGCTCGACGGCGCAAACATCGAAATTCTTGAAGAAGTCGGAGATGATAATTTCTTCTTATTTGGGTTAACTGAATCGGAAGTTCAAGAACTTAGTTCGCATTACAACCCACAAAGTTACATCGATGCAGATGAAGATTTGCGCCGTGCATTAAATTTACTTGAATGTGGACATTTCAACCAATTCGAACCTGGTATTTTTGACGATATTATCAATTCGATTAAAAGCGGCAATGATCAATGGAAAACGCTCGCCGATTTCCGCAGCTTTGTTGACGCACAAGGTCGTGTTGAAGAAGCGTATCGTGATCAAGATCGTTGGACAAAAATGAGTATTTTAAATACGGCGGCAAGCGGTAAATTTTCTACTGACCGCACGATTACAGATTACAACAACGATATTTGGAAACTCACTCCTGTGCAAATTGACAATAATTTCTAATGTTTCACATTGTCTTATTTGAGCCAGAAATTCCAGCCAATACAGGCAATATCATTCGGTTAAGTGCAAATGCAGGAATGCAATTGCACTTGATTAAACCGCTGGGGTTTGATTTAGATGATAAAAAATTGCGTCGTGCGGGTTTGGATTATCACGAATGGGCAACGGTGCAATTACATGAATCGTTGCTAGATTTTTTAGAAACTGTGCAGCCTAAACGCTTGTTCGCGTTGACCACGAAAGGCAAAAAAATCTATTCTGATGCTAAATTTGAAGACGGCGACGTGTTTTTATTTGGTTGTGAAACGCGCGGTTTGCCTGTACAGGTTTTGGAATTGATTGGTGAAAATTGTCTTTATTTACCTATGCAAGCAGAAAGCCGCAGTTTGAATTTATCCAATACCGTGGCGATTTTACTTTATGAAGCGTGGCGGCAGGTTGGATTTTCTGGCGCAGTGATTAAATAGAAAAAAGTGGGCGCGAATAAATTCGCGTCCATCCTCGCATTTTTACAAATTCAACGGATTTTTCGGGTCAATCCCGTCCATAAATGGAATACGGCGGTCTTGATGGGTGATTTGATAAATTTTGCCCAGCCAGTTGTTAAAAACTGCTTTTGCGGTATCTCGCCAAGTGTTATCAATAAACGGACGTACCGCACTTTCAGGAAATTCAGGGAACGGATATTGCGTGAGTTTCGCCGCTGTGACTTTTTGTCCATATTCGGCAAAAATTGTTTGCACTTCTTCTGTGAAATAATTTTCAGGGTAGGGCGGATAATCTTCAATTTCCCCATTATAAAAACGTAGCACTTCGCGCTTATATTCTTTGAGCAAACTAATATCATCGTATTCGGGATGCCCCTGAAAAAACACAATTCGAAAACCATCTGCGCTGGTCGCTAAATGCACGCCTGCATCATGGCTGGTTGCCAAAACACGCAAACCGTGTTTTTCCATATCCGCTTGAAAAATTTCATTAAAACGAGAATGCGGCACATCAAAACGGGTGTTGATTTCAACGACTAGCGGATGTGTTTTATCAACCAAAGTATGGGAAAAAACTCCCCAACGTTTTTCAGGCAAACGAGTTCGCGCAACGCCGTAACAATAATGAATAATCGCGTGCGTGGCTAAACATGAACACAAAATCGAAGTCACATTTTCCTTTGCCCACGAAAAAACTTCGGTCAAAGGTTGCCAAAAATCTTCATTGGGCAAAAATTCTCCCGTGACATTTGCGCCGCTAATAATGAGCGCGTCCAACCCATCAGCTTTAATTTTTTCAAATGATTCGTAGTAGGTATCGATGTGCGCTTGCGCTTGCTCGCTACGTTTTAAACCGTCAATCGTGAACGGATGCACATGAAATTGTGCGATTTGATTACACGCGCCAACCAAACGAAAAAATTGCCGCTCGGTCGCTTCTAATGCCGCATCAGGCATCATGTTAAGCAAACCGATATGAATTTCACGGATTTCTTGTTGATTGGCGCGATCTGGCTCGATAATTTCTTCCCCTTCTTCACGCAAGCGTTCAAAAGTGGGCAACGCCGTGTGTGCAACTAATGGCATTCGCGTGACCTCCTTTAGCCAGTTTGTTTTGCTAACGCGCTAGCAATTAACGCAATAAATTCATCTTCAGTTTGGACTTTTGCCATATCGTTACCATCGATGGTGTAACCATATTTTTCAGCAATCGCTTCATAACGCGGTACACGCGCTTTGAATAATTCAGGAAAAACCCACGAAACAAATTCATTCGGTTCCATTTCATCAGTGGAAGCGTAATTTTTTAACGCTAAAAATTCAGGCAATTTTTCATCTAAAAACGCTTCGCGGTAATACAACGGTTTCGGTTCTTGTTTTGCGCGGTCAATGATGGTTTGTTCAAGTTCAGGCGGAATTTTGATGTAAATAATGAGCGTGTTTGCGGCGAGCGTTTCTAACACTTCTTCGCAATCAAGTTCACAAACACTGCCGCCTGCGTCGTTAATAAAATGCGGATAATCGTAAATATCGCTGGCGTTATGAATAAATGCGGGGACATCTTTCATAGCTTCAATTTCAGCTTGACGATGCAAATTTTGACGATGTTTAAATTCTTGCAACGACAAACCACCTTTTTCAGGATTGCCCAATTTTCCTAAATAACTTGAAACCGCCGTCAAATTATCAAACGAAATTTTACTTTTGATATAAAGCGCGTCGGCACGCAGCAATTCACGCAAAAAAGGCACACTCATCGCGTGACGTTTAATGTTATCTAAAATCGGTTCTTTGAGATATTTAGTGCCAATTCGGTAATCGCCCGAATAGTGATACCACTTTGTTTTAGGTAATTTATCAGCAAGTGTTGTTTTGCCTGCACCAGACATTGCCAGCAACGTGATACGTTTTGATTCCCAGTTGATAAATTCTTGCGCGGTCATTTTCATAAAAGTTATGCCTTTAGTAAATAAAAAGTAGCACAAATTATACAATAGTTATTAAGTTGGTCAGCTGCACTAAATTTGATAAGCTGCAAGCCTTCAATTGCTTAATTTTTGTGGAGCGTGACGTGTCAAAATTCTACTCGATGCTTGGAATGGTCATTTTTATCAGCTTGATTTTGGGCTGTGGGAAAACCGAACTTTTACCTTTGCAGCGCGTTAAATTAGGCATTGCTAATCAACCCTCTGGAATTTTGATGTATGTTGCGCTCAATCAAAAATTATTTGAAAAATACGGTTTGGACGTTGAAATTCAAACTTATCCGAGCGGACGTAGAGCTTTAGATGAAGGTTTATTTACAGGGCAAGTTGATGTCGTCACCAGTACAGAAATGCCCGTTGCTTTTTCGGCAAATACACATCCAGAATTAAGAATTGTCGCCGCTTTGTCATCATCAAATGATATTAACCGAATTTGTGCAAGACGAGATTTAGGTGTTCAGCGCGTTACGGATTTGGCGAATAAGGCGGTTGCTGTGCAATTAAATTCTGCAACGCATTATTTCCTATCACAATTTTTACAAGCACAAGGCATTGATGAAAAAACCGTGCAACTCGTTGATGTAAAAGTGGAGGATTTTATTTCAACGTTGGAATCTGAAAAAGTCGCCGCGTTTAGCGGTAGAGAGCCTTACATTAGTTTGTGTCAAAAACAACTTGGGGAAAAAAGTATCGTGTTTGCTATGAATCGACTTTATGAACAGCGCGAATTGTTGATTACGACGAGTAAATTTTCTGCTGAAAATTCAGCCGTCATTTCTGCGTTACTTAAAGCCTTACTTGATGCAGAGCATTATGTTAAATCAAGTCCCAAAGGAAAAATTGTCGCACTTGCCGCCGAGCCATTAAAAATTCCTTTTGTGCCTTTAATGTCTATTTTTGAGCAATCTTTAATGCGAGTTGAATTACCTCAATCGCTGCTATTGTTACTTGAAGATGAATATAGATGGCAAGCCAAACGAAACACTTCGCCAGCCAAAATACCTGATTTTAACCATCTGTTTTTTGTTACGCCCTTGAAATTGATTGCGCCTGAGCGCGTTACTTTTATCGAATAAGTGAACATTTATGCGAATTAAAAAATTTATTCATTTGCTTATTCTTTTGCCTCTTTTCATGGGAACAGTGGTCATCGGGTTGCTGCAAACATCGTTTTATAGCGAAAAAGTCATGCGTGATGAAATTGAAATTGCACAAAAAATTACCGTTGAAAGTTTTAATTTATTGCGTTTAGGGCGTGATATTGCGCTGCATCCGCGTGAAGAACGCGCACCACGCCAGTGGCATGAAACGTTTTATCGCCTACATGAATTAGTGCAGCAAATCGAAAAAACGCAATACAGTCATCATTTAGAAGTCATGCGTGACGAAAAAAAGATGCTCAAGGAAATTTTTACGACTTTGATTGATTTGGTTAATTCAAATGAAGTGCCTACCTCTGCTTATCAATTTCGTTTAACGCATCTCGAAAATGAAATGATGTTGCATTCGCATACACTTTCAAATGAAGCCTTGCAACTGATGTCGCAAGTTCGGCAAGATTTAGCCACACAACGAGAGTTGTTAAATTATGCGGTAACAGGACTTATTTTATTGTTTGTGTTGGTATTAACGATTATTTTAAAACGCTGGGGAACGCGCGTTTTAAATCGAATTGAACAATTGCGACAAGTTACTGAAATTATCAGTACAGGGAATTTCAAACATTTAATTAACAATGTGGATGATGATGAATTAGGGGATTTTGCTCGTGCAATGGATTTGATGTCACAAAAACTTAAACAAATCGAAGAACGAGTTTTAGAACGCAAAAATCAATTAAAAGCGGTCAATGAACAGTTAAACGAAATGCTGTTCGCACTTGATTTTAGCGGGATTGGAATTGAGATTATCGATGTAGAAACAGGTCGTTTTCTGTATGTTAATGCGTGTACTTGTGAAATGCTTGGTTATAGCGAAAATGAAATGCTTTCTATGACCGTTAGCGACATCAATCCGCCATTTAATTCGTATCGTTTGCAACAATTTGCCGAGCAAATTAAAACAACGGGAAAAGGACATTTTGAATCGGTACATTACAGACGAGATGGTTCGAGTTTTCCAATTGATATAACCGTTTATTATCAAGCGGCAAAAGAAAATAAAGCAGCGCGATTTATTACATTTGTTTCTGACATCACAGAACGCAAAGCCTTTGAAGAAGATTTATTTAAAACTAAAGTTGCCGCTGAAAATGCTAATCATGCTAAAAGCGTATTTTTGGCTAACATGTCACATGAATTACGCACACCACTAAATGCAATTTTAGGATTCGCGCAATTATTATCACGCAATAACACAATACCCGAAGCGGTTCGAAATGATGTGCAAACCATTATTCGCTGTGGGCAACAATTATTGTCACTGATTAACGATGTGCTAGAAATTTCCAGCATTGAAACAGGACATTTAAAAACCCGTTTTGATGTGATTAACTTGCCGAAATTACTTTCAAGTCTTGTTGAAACTTTGCAAATTACCAATCGCAACGTGTGGTTTCATTTTGAACCTGCACCGAATTTACCTGAATTTATCGAAACCGATTTTGGAAAATTACGCAGTATATTGCAGAATTTACTTAGTAATGCGGTGAAGTTTACCCATCAAGGTTCGATTACATTGCAGGTCTATACCCATATCGAAAATACACAAGAAATGCTTTGTGTTGCAGTCACCGATACAGGCGTAGGTATTGAAGAAAGTGATAAAGAATTTTTATTCAAGCCATTTTTTCAAAGCCAATATGGAATGAATTTAGGTGCAGGAACAGGACTTGGACTTTATATTTCACAAGAATACGCAAAATTATTTGGTGGTCAAATTACTGTTGATAGTCAGCCAAATGTGGGGTCTACTTTTTTAGCAACATTGCCGCTGATTCGCGCAAAAGAAATTGAAAAAGTCGCCGTACAACACAGAGGTGATGTGTTAGGTTTAGCGGCTGGGCAAACAACCAAACGGATTTTAGTGGTTGATGATCAGCCTGAAAATCAATATTTAATTAGTGAATTACTTAAACAAGTCGGTTTTCAAGTCAGCATTGCCGCAAATGGAATGCAAGCTGTGCAAAGTTTTCAAAAATGGAAACCGCATTTTATTTACATGGACATGCGAATGCCTGAAATGAATGGCATTGAAGCCACACGCATTATTCGAGCTATGTCAGGCGGTCGTCATGTGCCAATTATCGCTTTAACTGCCTCACTGCTCGAAGAAACTCACCCCGATATTTTAGAAGCAGGTTGTAACGCAGTGCTTAGAAAACCCGTTGAACCTAGTGTGTTATTTGAAACTATTGCAACCTATTTAAATCTTGAATTTGAATATGGCAATCGTTTATCACAACCTATGATTGAAAAAGAATTCGAGTTTTCCGACTTATCGGCATTGCCCGATGAAATACGCCAGCGACTTTATAATGCAGCAATGGGTTTAGATACTGAACTTATTGATGTTATTATCAGCGGATTGGAAACTGATTATCCTGATGTTGCGCTGTATTTAAAACAGCTGGTGGAGGAATTTCAGTTTGATTTTATCTGTAGCCTGACAGCCCCTACCCAAAGTTAAAAAAGGTTAAAAAGAGATGGAAAATCATTCTGGTGTCATTGTTATCGTCGATGATAATCCTAATAATTTGCGCGTACTAAGTAGTATGTTGCAGCAATTTGGCTACAAAGTGCGTCCCGCGCTTGATGGCGCAATGGCAATTAAATCGATTATTGCTAATCCGCCTGATTTGGTTTTGCTCGATATTCGGATGCCTGAAATGGATGGTTACGAAGTGTGTCGGCAATTGAAAAGTAATCCCTTGACTGCTGAAATTCCTGTGATTTTTATCAGCGCATTGCAAGATACTGAAGACAAAGTTGCTGCATTTAAAAGTGGCGGTGTGGATTACATTACAAAACCCTTTCAACTTGAAGAAGTTTTGGCGCGTGTTAAAGCACATTTGAGCCTTTATCAAATTCAACGTGATTTACAAACGATGGTGGAAGATCGCTCAAAAGAACTCACTGCCACGTTGATTACGCTCAATGAAAGTCAAAAACAATACGCGCATATTTTAGAACAAACTATTCAAGCAATTTCGCTCACTATTGAAAAACGCGATCCCTACACAGCAGGACATCAAACGCGCGTATCACAACTTTCGGTTGCTATTGCCAAAGAAATGGAACTTGATGAACAGTTAATTGAAGGTTTGCGTTTAGGTGCGATGGTGCATGACATCGGCAAAATTTATATTCCTGCCGAAATTTTGAATCGTCCTGGAAAATTAAGCGACATCGAATTTATGCTTATCAGAACACATTCTCAAGTTGGGCATGACATTATGGCAAATGTGCAATTTCCTTGGCCTGTTGCGGAAATGATTTTGCAACATCATGAACGCATGGATGGTTCTGGCTATCCACAAGGTTTAAAAGGTGAGGGAATTTTGCTCGAAGCGCGAATTATTTCAGTTGCTGATGTTTTAGAATCAATGGCTTGTCACAGACCTTACCGCGCAGCACTAGGTATTACGAAAGGATTGACCGAAATTCGTTCTGGTGAAAATACACTTTATGATGCCAATGTAGTCAATGCGTGTTTGCGTTTATTTGAAAAAAACGATCCGATTATGTCGATGATCAGCACGCCGCCTGCGTTATAACAACAACCAGGCAACTTTTACTCCTTTTTTCAAACTTTTAAATTCAATCAATTCAACGGATTTTTTAATGACAGATTATAAATTAACCCATTTAAAACAACTCGAAGCCGAAAGTATTCACATTATTCGTGAAGTAGCTGCCGAATTTGAAAAACCTGTAATGCTTTATTCAATTGGTAAAGATTCTGCGGTGATGTTGCATTTAACACGCAAGGCGTTTTTTCCCGCAAAACCGCCTTTTCCGCTGATGCACGTTGATACGACTTGGAAATTCAAAGAAATGATTGAATTTCGTGACAACATGATGAACGAGTTGGGGTGGGATTTAATTGTTCATATCAATCAAGAAGGCGTAGAACAAGGTATTGGCCCTTTTACGCATGGCAGTAAAAAACATACTGACGTGATGAAAACTGACGGCTTAAAACAAGCCTTAAACAAATATCAATTTGATGCCGCGTTTGGTGGCGCACGTCGTGACGAAGAAAAATCACGCGCAAAAGAGCGTGTTTATTCATTTCGGGACAAAAATCATCGTTGGGATCCTAAAAATCAACGTCCTGAACTTTGGAACATTTATAACGGCAGAATCGACAAAGGCGAAAGTATTCGCGTATTTCCATTATCGAATTGGACAGAGCTTGATATTTGGCAATATATTCATTTAGAACAAATTCCCATTGTGCCACTATATTTTGCCAAAGAACGCCCTGTTGTTGAGCGTGATGGAATGCTGATTATGGTTGATGATGAGCGTATGCCAATTGGTGAAAATGAAAAAGTGGAAATGAAAAAAGTGCGCTTTAGAACGCTCGGTTGTTATCCGCTTACGGGGGCGGTTGAATCAAACGCAACGACTTTGCCTGAAATTATTCAAGAAATGCTTTTGACCACAACTTCAGAGCGGCAAGGACGTTTAATTGATCACGATCAAGCGGGTTCAATGGAACAAAAAAAACGCGAAGGATATTTCTAAAAAGTTTCAATTACGTTTCACTGATTCATTTTTTTGTTTCAGTGAAACATAAAATTTCTATTTCCCATTCTCAAAAATTCCCAAATTGCGTGCTATAACGCACTTCCTGGATTGCTGGCATAAGCTATGCACTGTTCTGTTTAAAATCATCTTACATTTAAGGAAATATCCCCATGAAAAAAATGATGCTGCTGCTCACCTCATTACTTGGTAATTCAATTGCAATGGCTGAAAACATTCCCGCTGTTTCACCGCACGAGGCTTTGCAAATGCAAATCCAAAAGCAAGCGGTGATTATCGATGTGCGTGAAAACGATGAATGGAACGCGGGACATATTGCGGGTGCAATTCATATTCCGTTAAGCGAGGTGCAAAACCACTTAACAGAATTAGCAAAATATCAAAATAGCTCGTTAATTATGCAATGCAGAAGTGGAGTACGTTCAGCAAAAGCGGCAAACGTTTTGAAAATCGCAGGTTTTAGCAATGTTTATAATTTAACGGGTGGTTTGAATGCTTGGCAAAAAGCAGATTTGAAAATTCAGAATTAGTTGTTCATTTTTTATTATTTTTATTTAACTTTAAGGAAACATCATCATGAAAAAAATTACATTGTTAGCTCTTGCTTTGATTTCAACAAATGTTTTAGCCGTTGAACCCGCAAGCGAAGCGCGTTTAGATGAAGTCGTGGCGCGTGGCGTTCATGTGATGCCGTTTGATTTAGAAAAAACTTTGCACATTTTTAACAAAGTTGAACAGGGCGGCGTGCAACAAGTGATTGCAAAAGATAAAAATGATGCCGAACAAATTGCGTTAATTCGTGAGCATTTATCAAAAATTGCGCGGGAATTTAATGCAGGTGACTTTTCAAATCCTGTGAAAATTCACGGTAACAAAATGGCAGGTTTAGACGCTTTACGTTCGGCTGAAAAAGGCACGTTAAGTATTGTTTATAAAGAATTACCCGATGGCGGACAAATTGATTACACCAGCGAAAAAGCCGATTTAATCGCGGCAATACACCAATTTTTTGATGCACAACTCAGCGACCATGCAAGACACGCGGTTTCAGGTCATGCTGGGCATCACCCTAAATAACCGCTATGCGTTTTACCCGTTTTTCTTGTGAAATCACCTTTGCCATCATTATCAAATTCACGCTGTTTGGTTTGGTGTGGTGGCTTTTTTTCGCAGGACAAGAAATTCATGTCGATGAACAGCAATTAACGACACGCTTGCTCGGCAACACAGTTTCAAAACAGGAGAAAATTCAATGATTAGCAATGAACTCGTTGAGTTGTCGCGTTTGCAGTTTGCGCTGACGGCAATGTATCACTTTTTGTTTGTTCCGCTGACGCTGGGATTGTCGTTTATTTTGGCAATCATGGAATCGGTTTATGTCATGACGGGCAAAGAAATTTACAAAGACATGACCCGTTTTTGGGGCAAATTATTTGGAATTAACTTTGCGATGGGCGTGACAACGGGCTTAACGATGGAATTTCAGTTTGGCACAAACTGGGCTTATTACTCGCATTATGTCGGTGATATTTTCGGCGTGCCGCTCGCAATCGAAGGGTTGATGGCGTTTTTCTTAGAATCTACCTTTGTCGGTTTGTTCTTTTTCGGTTGGGATAGATTGAGCAAATTGCAACATCTCAGCACAACGTGGTTGCTCGCGTTAGGCACAAATTTGTCGGCATTATGGATTTTGATTGCCAATGCGTGGATGCAAAACCCTGTCGGTGCAGAATTTAATTACGACACGATGCGAATGGAACTCACCGATTTTGCGGCAATTTTCTTTAATCCTGTCGCACAAGTGAAATTTGTTCACACGATTGCGGCGGGTTACGTCACAGGTTCAATGTTTGTGTTGGGCATTAGCGCGTTGTATTTGCTCAAACATCAAGATGTGCCTTTTGCACGGCGTTCATTTCGGATTGCTTCGGGGTTTGGTTTGGCGGCGGTTTTATCAGTTATCGTTTTAGGTGACGAAAGCGGTTACACCGTTGGCGAGGTGCAACGCGCCAAACTGGCGGCAATTGAAGCCGAATGGGAAACCGAAGAAGCACCAGCCGCTTTTACGTTAATTGGTTTTCCAAATGAAGAAACGCGCACCACAGATTACGCCATTAAAATTCCGTATGCGCTGGGCTTGATTGCAACCCGTTCGATTGATGAAAAAGTCGATGGTTTAGACACAATTCGAGAACGCAAACGGCATCGCATCGAAAACGGCATGATTGCGTATGAAAATTTGCAAATTTTGCGCGAAGATAAAAATAACGAAGTTGCTAAAGCGATTTTTGAAAAACACAAAGCGGATTTAGGTCACGGTTTGTTGCTCAAAAAATATACGGAAAACGTGGTTGATGCGACGCCCGCACAAATCGAATCGGCAATCAAAGATGCAGTGCCAAAAGTTGCACCGATGTTTTGGACATTTCGCGGGATGGTATTTTGTGGTGTGTTGATGTTGTTTATTTTTGCCGCTTCGTTTTACTACAACATGAAACGTGACGCGCATAATCAACGTTGGCTATTAAAAATGGCATTTTGGGGAATTCCTTTACCTTGGATTGCCTGCGAATTAGGTTGGGTGGTTGCGGAATACGGTCGTCAACCTTGGACAATCGCAAGCATTTTGCCAACACATTTAAGTACCTCCAGTTTAACCAGCGGACAACTTTACGGCAGTATTGCGGGGTTTGCGTTGATGTACACCACGTTGCTGGTGATTGAATTATTTTTGATGGTCAAATACGTTCGTTTGGGCGCAAGCAGTTTGCACACAGGCAAATATCATTTTGAAAAACAAGGAGCAAGTCATGTTTGATTATGAAACATTGCGAATCATTTGGTGGGCAATTTTAGTCTTTTTGATTTGCGGTTTTGCCGTGATGGATGGTTTTGATTTTGGCATTGCGATGTTGTTACCGTTTTTGGGGAAAACCGACGATGAACGGCGCGTCATGCTCAACACGATTGGTGCGACGTGGGAAGGCAGTCAAACATGGCTCGTGACACTCGGCGGCATTACCTTTGGAGCGTGGTCGATTGTGTACGCAGTGTTGTTTTCGGGCGTTTATGCGGGATTATTACTTTTACTTTTTGCCTTATTTTTGCGTCCCGTCGGATTCGATTATCGAAGCAAATTAGCGTGTTCAAAATGGCGTAATTTCTGGGATTGGGGTTTATTTGTCGGTGGAACAGTTCCCGCTGTCGTTTTGAGTTTAGCGGCGGGAAATTTAATGCTCGGTTTGCCATTCGACCTTGATGCTGAATTGCGCTCAACCTACGACGGTGGCTTGTTTGATTTATTCACGTTATTCCCGTTGCTTTGCGTACTCGTTGGCGTTTCGTTGTGTTTGATGCACGGCGCAACCTTTTTACATTGGCGCACAGAAAATGTACTTGCTGAACGCGCTCAAAAAATCATTCAACTTAGCAGTTTAGCGTTTATCGCGTTATTTGTTTTAGCGGGGATTTATATTGCGTTTGGCGTGGAAGGTTACAAAGTGACGTCGGCGATTGATACAACGATTACCGCAAATCCGTTACATAAAACGATCGAAAAAGGCGCAGGTTTATGGCTTTCAAATTATGGGACGTATCCGTTATTGTTGCTTGCGCCGATTGTGGCAATTGTGTCAGCACTTTTAACACCGATGTTGAGCGGCAAAAGTCACTCTGCTAGCGCGTTTGTTTTGAGTAGTTTGGCAATGATTGGCGCGATTGTGACGGCGGGCGGTTCGATGTTTCCGTTTGTGTTGCCATCGAGTTTAAATGCCGTCAGCAGTTTGATTATTTGGGACGCAAGCGCAAGTCACTACACGATGAAAATGTTACTTTTAGCGACGATTGTGTTTATGCCAATTGTTTTGGCTTATACGATTTGGGTTTATAAAGTAATGCGTGGCAAAGTGACGGTTGAGCAAATTCAAGCTAATCAACATACTATGTATTAAAAACAAAAGGTCGTCATGAATTCGCAAAATCATCAAACATTGTGGAACGCCTATTTTCCTGAATTTGTCGCAAACAAAGACAAAGGCATCGAATTATTGATGGCGTGCGCGAATCTTGTGACGTTGCCTTCTCAGCAACAAGTTTTTTATGCAGGCAGTCAATGTCAAAATTATTTGCTGGTTTTAACGGGCGCAGTGAAAGTGCAAATTCTGTCTGAAAAAGGTCGAGAAGTATTGCTTTATCACGTTCAATCGGGTGATTCGTGCGTTTTAACAACGTCATGTTTATTGAGTGGTGATAATTATCCCGCCGAAGGGATTACTGAAAGCGAAGTGCTGGCATTTGCGATTCCGTCACACGCTTTTTATCGAAGCATGGAACAATCGGCATTTTTTCGTGAATTTGTGTTTAAAAATTTTTCGGTGCGCCTTTCTAAAATTATCGGACGTATGGAATCGGTAGTTTTGAACACCATTGACCAACGCATTAGCAAAGCATTACTTGCCTCAGGTGAAACAACTTTGACAAAAACGCATTCTGAATTGGCGTATGAATTAGGCACAGCGCGAGAAGTGATTTCGCGGCATTTGAAAATTTTTGAAAGCCACGGCTGGATAAACTTAAAACGTGGCGTGATTGAAATTCTCGACCGCCACGCTTTAAGTCAAATTTGAATTTATTGCGCTTCGATTTCTTCGTTTTCGTTTCCAATAAAATGCAAACCAATGATTGAAATTAAAAAACCGATAAAAATAAAAAGTAACAACGGCAAAGCAAACGGAATATCGTGGTGGTCACGCATATTCATGCCTAAAACAGAAGAAAAAAGTTTTAACATTAAATCAATCATTTCAGCTCTCCAACAAGGTAAAAAACGGTGAGCAAATGTTACAAAAAGCCATGTTAAAAACTCGGTGACAAAGTCACATAAAAAAATAATTTTTTAAGCTAATTTACGTTCAAAAAAGATTAAAGGGTTTTTGATGAATAAAATAACGATATTTTTCACCACATTATTTGTTGCAGGTTTAGCGTTACCGATTTCAAATCTACTCAATTTTGCTGGTGAAAATGAACCGATTGCCGTGAAAGTAGGCAGTTCTGAAAAATTCGCACAAGTTTCACAAATTTGGCAAAACAAATGCGTCGATTGTCATTCGCCGAATATGACTAGAATGCGAATTTTCCGATTGCAAAACCGTTGATGGCAAAACATATCGAAGAATCCACGCAACGATTTGTGTTAGTCACAGAAATTTACAACGGGGAAATTCCGCTTACGCCGCTGATGTTGGCGCGTTTGGAAGGCGTGATTAGAAATGATGAAATGCCGCCTGTGTCGTATCTTTCGATGCACTGGGACGGCGGTTTGACGCAAGGAGAAAAGCAAACGATTTTGGAATGGATTTCTCAGGAACGCGCAAAATTGTCTGCTGGTTCGCAAACCGCAGAAAAGTTAAAAGGCGAACCCGTTCAACCGTTGCCGTTGCAAATTGAGTTAAATGCTGAAAAAGTCGTGCTAGGTCAAAAATTATTCCACGACACGAATTTATCAGGCGATAACACCGTGAGTTGCTCATCTTGCCATGATTTAACCAAAGGCGGCACAGACCAAAGCAAAGTTTCAACTGGGATTCGCGGACAACAAGGCGGTATCAATTCGCCAACGGTTTATAACGCCAGCTACAACGTGGCGCAATTTTGGGACGGTCGAGCCAAAGATTTGCAAGAACAAGCAGCAGGTCCTATTGCCAATCCAATAGAAATGGGCGCGAATTGGGACGAAGTGATTGAAAAATTAAAAGCCATTCCCGAATATCAACAAGCGTTTGCAAATTTATACGCTGAAAAAGGTTTAACCAAAGCAACCGTCACTGATGCGATTGCGACATTTGAAGAATCGTTAATTACCCCAAATTCACGTTTTGACCAGTATTTGCGCGGCAATGAAGCGGCTTTAACCGCTGATGAAAAAGAAGGTTACGCACTATTTAAAGAAAATTGCGCGTCATGTCATTTTGGTGAAGCGTTAGGTGGTGGTTCGTTTGAAAAAATGGGCGCGAAAAACAATTATTTCAAATTACGCGGCGGTGAATTGACCGAAGCGGATAACGGATATTTCAATTTCACAAAACAAGAAAAAGACCGTTATTTCTTTAAAGTTCCTGTGTTGCGAAATGTTGAACACACTGCACCGTATTTTCATGATGGTCATGCAAAAACGCTAGCCGAAGCGGTGAAAATTATGGCAAAAGTGGAAAAAGACAAAAATTTCACTCAAGCAGAAATTGATAAAGTCGTGGCATTTTTAAAAACGCTCACAGGTGAATATAAAGGCAAGTCGGTTGCACAATTGACAACGAAAGATGTGAAAAAATGAAATTGCGTGATGTTGTTATCATGTTTTTTGCTTGTAGTTCGTTCGCACACGCGCAATGGACTTTTAAAGCCGACAATGCAGGTTATTACACTGATGACGTTGCGTTATTTTCTGCAACACGAAGACTTTCATTAAAAGAAGACCCGACGCAACCCAACATTGATAAAACAGGGCAAGGCAGTGATTTTGTTTATGAACCGAGTTTAGAAGCTGAATGGAAAAGTGAAAATTCATTCGGTGAAATGAGTTTTGCCGCTGATGTCGGCGGTTATGTGTTCACGGAGCATTCCCATTTCACGCACGGTTTGTTTGATTTCGAAGCCGCGCAAGCCTTTGAAACGGGGACAAAACTGAGTTTGCATTACAACTTTGTGCCAGATTTGTTCTTGGGTAAAAATACGTTTTTGCAACCAAATGGCGAAGAATCGCAGCATGATGAAACGCTAACCAGTCACTACTGGTCATTTCACATTGACCAAAATATAACAAATGACGTGATTGTGCGTTTATTAAGTCGGTATGGTTTGCGAAATTACAATCAGCCTTTTGTTCATCGTGATACGCAATTTTGGACAGTGGGGTCGCATTTGGAATGGGATATAAACGAAGATATTGCGTTTTTAGTGGGTTATCACTACGAAAGAGGTAGTGCAGAACATCATAAAGCGGCACATTTTCCAGACGATTTGTCTTACACCAATCATTACGCTTCAGCAGAATTGAAAGTGAAATTGCTAGAAAAATTAACCGCGAATTTTATTTTTGACTATGAACATAATGCGTCGATGAGTCATCGAGAAGAAGACGAACGATTTGGCGCAAACGAAAATATCTATCAAGGTGAGCTTGAGTTGGAATATGAGTTGACGCATTCAACAGGACTTAAATTAGGTTGGCAACACGGAAATCGAAAATTAAGTACCGAAATGGCAACGGTAAAAAATAATAATGTTTGGCTAGGTTTTGAATATAAATTTTAAAAAAGTGGAGAGAAATCATGTGGTATTTTGCGTGGATTTTAGGGGTGAGTTTAGCGTGTGCGCTTGCGGTGATTAACTCAATGTGGCTCGAATTAGGAGAAGATGCAGATGTTGATTATTAACAAGAAATTAGCCGTTGTTTTCGCTTTAAACGCTTTGTTATTAAGCGCGTGTAACGACATGCAACAAGCAAAACCCGCAACACAATCCGTTACAAAATATACCGCTACGTCGGTGTTACTTTCTGGAAAAGTGCAAAACGGTTCAAGCGTTGAAGCGGTTGATGAAATGCAAAATGTAATTGCTTCAGCGGCTGTTGAAAATGGACGTTACAAACTCGACATTCCTGCACAAACAAAATTGCCGATTGTTTTACGTTCAGGGGAACTGATTTCAGTGGTTGTTGATACAGACTTGAAAAATTATGACATTAACGCCTTAACTACTACAATTGCTCAAAAAGCTAAAGCCTTAGGCGGTTACACTCGTCAAAATATGGTGTTAGCAGCCAGTAACAGTGTTCATTCGCCTGACGCAAATAAAACGAGTACAGGTTGGCGCGGTGATACTACAACGCAATATGGCGGTTGGCACTAGGTTAACACTTCACAAAATCCATGAATTCCGTTGAACATTCGTAGCTGGAAAAAGATTGGTTTCACAATTAACAACAGAAGATGTTGAAAAATGAAATAGCGTTATGATTTTTGAGGAAAATGGAATTAAGTGTGCATTTACTATCATCAAGTGAAAAATGCTTTAACTTACCCAACAACCCCATTTGCCGTGATAAACCAATAACTACTTCAACTTGATGATAGCGGTGTGAATTGTATACAAAAATAAATTTTAAAACTGTGACACAGTTGGCATTTTTGAAAAAAAGTGCGCGAAACAAAAATGTATTCAAAATCTGCGTACTTCTTTTTAGTCTATTTTTGATTTGTTCATTAAAGAGTTACGCGCAAAGTTACCATGCACAAGTATTGCAAGTGGATATTGTAAATCAGCAAAATGAATACTTTTTAACAGCAGATTTTGCGTATCAACTTAGTCCGCAAGCAAATGAAGCCTTGCAAAATGGTGTACCGTTATTTTGGTGTTTGAAAATCAAAGTACAAAAAGAAAAAGCGTTTTGGTTTAGTCAAACGCTATTAGAGCATACTTTACGTTATCGCTTGCAATATCACGCCTTGCTTAAAATGTATCAATTGAAAAATGAAAATACCAATGTTGTCAGTCATTTTTCCAGTTTAAACGCGGCATTGAATGCAATGGCGACAATGCGTAATTTTCCACTGATTGCAGCGCTGGCAATCGCGAAAAATAAGCGGTATTCGATTGCAATTAAAGTGAACTTTGAAGATGAAAAATTGCCATTGCCATTGCAAACACAAGTGCTAGCAAATAAGCAATGGCAATTATCGAGTGAGTGGACGCGCTGGGAAATTCCTAATTTTGACAACGCTCTGCATTGAGCAATTCAATCACAGCGTGCGTTTTGGGACGTACGCCACGCCATAAAAAAAACGCTTCAGCAGCTTGTTCAACAAGCATTCCAAGCCCATCTAAACTTTTTCGTGCATTTTGCGCTTGTCCCCAACGCACAAACGCGGTCGGTTCATTACCATAAGCTAAATCGTAACAAACGCCATTTTTTGCCAACAAATGTGCTGAAATTGCAGGCAATTCATTTTGCAAACTCGCTGATGTTGCGTTCAAAATTAAATCAAAGGGATCTTCGTGCAAATCATCAAAGCCACAGCCCATAAAGCTGTGATTGAATTCAATAGCAAGTTGCCAGGCTTTTTCAGTCGTACGATTTGCTACACAAACACGCTCTGGCTTTTCATTAAGCAAGGGATTTAAAATGCCGCGTGTTGCACCACCTGCACCTAAAATCAAAATCCGTTGCCCAACCAATTTGATGCCATGATTTTTAGTCAAATCACGCACCAAACCTACACCGTCCGTGTTATCACCCAAAATTGAACCATCGGATTGTTTAATTAACGTATTCACGGCTTTTGCTGACAAGGCACGCTCTGTTTTTTGCGCCGCAAATTGAAAAGCCAATTCTTTTAACGGTACGGTGCAATTTAAACCTTTACCCCTTTGCGCGAAAAACTGTGTAACTGCCGCATTGAAATTTTCAGCCTTCACTTCTTGTGCTGTGTATTCAAGAGATTGACTGGTTTGTTCGGCAAATAATCGATGAATTTTTGGGGATTTGCTGTGTTGAATCGGAAAACCAAAAACAGCATATTTATCTAGGCTCATAAAATATCTCTGCTTTTATTCATAAGTTGAAGGAGTTACATCGGGTTGTGAGGTTTCTACCGCAAGATTAGGAACCTCTGCGACAACAATCACGTCACTGCTTACTAGCGTTTCGTCATTTTCTACTTTTTTGTAATCAGGATTGCGTGGTCTGCGTCGATTAGGGCCGCGACGCACATTACGACTTTTATTTTTTCGAACTGGCAATGGATTTTCAGGGTCTAACGCAATAACTTCAGCGGGTTTTTCATCTCCTTCTGTTATTTCAAAAAGCGTTTCATTGTCAATATCATGAGGAAAATCGGCATTTGTGGACTTTGAAAGTTCGAGTGGATCTTCTGCTAGCAGCGTTGTAGTTGCGACAACCAATTTTGCACTGCGTGCTTTGGCTCGTTTTTGGTTGCGCTGATTTTTATTGCGACGTTGATTTTTACTTTTCACACTTCGCAAAAGCCCCGCACTGGTTTCAAGTGTTTCATCGTTTTCTAACGGCAAAAATACTTCATTTTCCCCTGTTGTGTTGTTCACATCTCCATTGCCGATAACAACGTTTTTAGTTAATTTTGTCCAGAAACGCTTAATCAATGTGACAGCTTCATCTTTATTAAGTGTTGGCGCTGGGCAATCGTGCATAAATTCAGTCACCGCAGCAGGTTTTGCTATTTGTGTTTGATGCTTTGCATTTTGTACAAACTCTGGGACATGAATCGTTTCGGCTTTAATTTGTGAATAACTCGCTTTTTCTTCGTGATAATCGCGTTCACGAATAATTTCAACTTCGTAAGCAGGTGTTTCTAAATGCTTACACGGTAAAATCACAATGCCGACTTTTAAACGGTTTTCTAAACGTTCAATCACAGAACGTTTTTCATTTAGTAAAAAGGCAGCGCATTCGATGGGTAAATGTGCGATGATTTTTTCAACGCCACGTTTCATGGCATCTTCTTCAATCACGCGCAAAACCGATAGTGCAACCGATTCCACATTTCGCACTGTACCTTGACCTTTGCAGCGAGGACAAACCAATTGCGTTGAATCGCCAAGAGATGGACGCATCCGTTGACGTGACATTTCCAGCAAACCAAAACGTGAAATACGCCCCGTTTGAATTCTGGCTCGGTCAATTTTTATTGCCTCGCGTAAATGCGTTTCGACCATGCGTTGATGTTTAATCGACCCCATGTCAATGAAATCAATCACAAATAAACCGCCTAAATCACGCAAACGCAATTGGCGGGCAATTTCTTCAGCCGCTTCTAAATTGGTGTTGAACGCTGTTTCTTCAATATCGCTACCTTTTGTGGCTCGCGCTGAGTTGATGTCAATAGAAGTTAAGGCTTCAGTGTGATCAATCACAATCGAACCGCCTGAAGGCAAGGAAACCTCGCGGTTATAAGCAACTTCGATTTGTGATTCGATGTGATATTTATTAAATAACGGCACCGAATCTTTATAGAGTTTGATTTTGCTTAAAAAATCAGGAATGACTTGTTTTAAAAAACTTTTAACTAAATTAAAAGCCTCTAAATCATCAATCAAAATTTCGTCAATGTTATTTCGCAAATGATCACGCAAAGCGCGAATAATGACATTACTTTCTTGGAAAACTAAAAACGGTGCGGCTTGTTGTTGCGAGGAACGATCGATTGCATCCCAAAGTTGCAGTAAGTAATTTAAGTCCCATTGCAATTCCTCCACGTTTTTACCACAACCAGCAGTACGAACGATTAAGCCCATATTTTCAGGGATTTCTAAAGCGTGCATCGCCTCACGCAATTCATTTCGCATTTCACCTTCGATGCGTCGTGAAACTCCGCCCGCTTTGGGATTATTGGGCATTAAAACTAAATACGTTCCAGCCAAACTGATGTAAGTTGTCAACGCCGCACCTTTATTACCACGTTCTTCTTTTTCAATTTGAACGATAACTTCTTGACCAATGCGGATTAAATCTTTGACAGCTGGGCGACGCGCTCTTGGATTATTTTCATCGTTTTCAGCAGATAAAATAGGGCGGCGATAATGTGGGGCAATTTCTTTGAAAGGTAAAAAGCCGTGTTTTTCTGCACCATAATTCACAAATGCCGCCTCTAAACTGGGTTCAATGTGAGTGATGATACCCTTATAAATGTTGGCTTTTTTTTGTTCTTTTGAGGGAATTTCAATATCAAAATCATAGAGTTTATGACCATCAACTAATGCAACACGCAGCTCTTCAGCTTGCGAGGCATTGATTAGCATTCTTTTCATGCAATTTTATCCTTGTTTGTGACCTGTGCTGTGTTTGCGTGTGACTAAACAAAAGGCGCATTTTTATAGCAGCGATTTTGTGTATTGCGCGTGAAAAACGAGAGGTGAAAGTTTGTCGTTTAAGCGGGTTTAGTCAGGTGAAAATCAGGCAGGTTGTTTTAAGTCGTTCATCGTGGGTTGAACGTTAAACCCGAAAATTCTGTTTGAGCTTTAAAGCGTCTCAAAGTCGCTATTTTAATCATCGCCAAAATGGTAGCCGTTTTTGCAGCGAGACGATTTTTCAAGTGCGATTAAAACGTTCTCACTATAACAATCTTACGGTTTTACTTCAATTTGAAGTTAGAATAACGGGCTAATTTAAGTCATTTAATCGAAATCCTTTCACTTGCGAGATCACATGAAAAAAATTATTGGTATTTTTGCTACGCAACCTTTTTTAATGTTTGTAGCACTTCTTTTAATTCCATCAATGGGTTTTGCACAGGAAACGGCATCTGAAACGCTGAATTTAACGACACATTGGGTAGGTTATATTTCACTTGTGCTGTTTGCTGGCGCATATTTACTTGCCATGACGGAAGAAATCACCGAATTACGCAAATCGAAACCGATGGTTTTTGCAGCGGGAAGCATTTGGATTTTAATTGCCTTTATTTATCAACAAGGTGGCATGACCGAAACGGCAGGCGAAGCGTTTCGGATTTCGCTCGAAGGCTACGCCGAATTGTTTTTATTCATTATGGTTTCAATGACTTATTTGAACGCAATGGAAGATCGCGGCGTATTTGAAAATTTGCGCGTATGGCTGCTTAGTAAAAATTTCACTTATCGAAAATTATTTTGGATTACAGGCATTCAAGCGTTTTTTATTTCGTCAGTTTGTAATAACTTAACAACCGCGCTTTTAATGGGTTCAGTGATTTTGGCAATGGGTAAAAATAACCGTCAATTTGTGACCGTTGCTTGTGTGAATGTGGTCGTTGCGTCAAATGCTGGCGGTTCGTTTAGCCCATTTGGTGATATTACGACGCTGCTGGTTTGGCAAAAAGGCGTAGTGCCGTTTGCCGATTTTTTTAGTTTGTTAATTCCTGCGATTGTGAATTTTGCATTGCCAGCGGCAATTATGAGTTTGTGGATTCCAAAAGAAACACCCGATGCAGTAATGGAAAATCAAGCCATGAAACGCGGTAGTTGCGTGATTATCGTATTGTTTTTACTCACGATTGTGACGGCAACATGTTTTGAAAATTTTCTTCATTTACCACCTGCAGCAGGCATGATGCTGGGGCTAGCGTATTTACAATTTTTTAGTTATTACTTGCAACAAACAGATAAAACAGAAGCGATCACTAACGTGTTAAATTTGAATACTAATGTGCAAGTACAATCAGAGCAATCGTTTGACGTGTTCCAAAAAGTCGCAAATCTGGAATGGGATACATTGTTGTTTTTCTATGGTGTGATGCTAAGTGTTAGCGGATTGAGTTTTATTGGTTATTTAACGTTAACTTCACATTATTTATATGGACAAATCGATCCGACCATTGCCAACATTATGGTCGGAGTTGCTTCAGCATTTGTCGATAACGGGACGATTATGCTCGCGGTTTTAACGATGATGCCTGATATTTCTGAAGGTCAATGGTTGCTTGTGACCTTAACAGCAGGAGTTGGTGGTAGTTTGCTTGCAGTGGGTTCGGCAGCTGGTGTCGGTTTAATGGGGCAAGCGAAAGGTATTTACACTTTTACAAACCATTTGAAATGGACACCAGTGATTGCACTTGGTTACGCTGCTAGCATCGTGACGCATTTTTTACTCAATGGACGTTACTTTTGAGGTTTGATTGCTGCTTGTTATGGTGTGTGTCACACGTCCTTTTAAAGTTTTCCCCCAAAATGGCGTGTTGATTCCCGTACTTTTCCAATTTTCAGAATTTACGTCCCAATTCAAATTCGGGTCGAAAACACAAATATCGGCTGGCATATCAACAGCCAGTGATCCCGTTTTTAAACCTAAAGTTTTTGCAGGTTTCGCATTCAGCAATGCGAGACCTTTCGCTAAATCGATTACGCCGTCATCAACCAATTTCAACAGTAGTGGAAGTAAGGTTTCTAAACTTGAAATACCCGCTTGTGTTTCAGGAAAAGCGGCAAGTTTTGCATCTAAACTGTGTGGCTGATGATCGCTACAAACAGCATCAATTGTGCCGTTCAACAAACCAGCGCGTAAAAAATCACGGTCTTCTTCACTGCGAAATGGCGGCAAAACATGATAATTACTGTCAAATGGCACCATGTCATTTTCGCTCAAATGTAACTGGTGCATTGCCACATCGGCACTGACGTTTAAGCCGTATTTTTTCGCTTGCTGCAATTTAATTACTGAGCGTTTGGTGCTGAGTTGTCCAAAATGCACGCGGCAACCAGTTAATTCCACCAATTCCAAACATTGTTCAAGAGCAATTGTTTCAGCCGCTTCGGGGACGCTTGGTAAACCATAACGTGTTGCAAATGCACCTTCATGAGCGCAGCCACCGTTACTCAAACTAAATTCATTTGGGCGATAAATAAAAAGCAAATCGTGACTTGCCGCATATTCCATTGCACGACGCAAAATGAGTAAATTTTTGACAGGTAAATTGCCATTACTCACGGCAATGCAACCTGCTTGTTTTAATGAGAGCATCGAACTGAGTTCGTTACCTTCTAATTTTTGTGTCAACGCACCAATGAAATGCACTTGCGCTAATTTTGCCGAATCTTTTAAATGTTTTACCACTTCGGGCGTATCAATAATTGGTTTAATGTCAGGTTGCACGCAAAATGATGTTACGCCTGACTTTAACGCAACGCTTGCTTCTTTGACGACATCTTGCAAACGCACACTTAAATCCACAAAACCCGCGCAAACTATTTTGTCAGTTGCATCGATAATTTCATCGCTTTGAAAATTCAAAGGCTCATCATTGAACGCAATGATTTTGCCGTCTTGAATGTAAATATCACCGACAAAATTCAGATTATTTACTGCATCAACGATTTTGCCATTTTGAATTTTTAGTCCCATTCTAAACTTCCTCCTGCAACATAAGAGGCATTTTTACCTTCGAAAAAGTTGGTTTCACCTAAGTTAATTTTGCTGGCATCATCAAACCAAGGAATGGGATTTTTCACTCCGTATAAAATCTCTAAACCAATTGCCTCAAGGCGTTTATCAGCAAGGCTTTGAATAAAGCCTTCTAAAATCGCGTCAGTTAATCCTAAAACGCCTTCGCTGATAATATATTTTCCCCAAACGATTTCATGTTGCGCGGCAAGATGAATCAATTCGCGGCATTCAGTGAGTAATTGTTCGGTGAAAATATGCGGCAATTCCATTCGCAAAGTTTTCCACATATTGATAAACAGCGGTAAATGCGTGCCTTCTTCGTCGCGTTGAATGAGTTGAATCATTTTCGCGCTGTTACGCATTAAACCTTGACGTTCCAATGTATAAAAAATCAAAAATCCGTTGAAAAAATAAATGCCTTCGAGCGCGATATTTGCCACAACCGCTTTGACAAAATTTTCAGGCGTAAAACCTGAACCTAAAATTTCTGATGAACGAGTAATATATTCGTTTTTCTCTGCCAAAATGGGGTCAGTGTCAAACATCCAATAAATTTCATCGGGATCAAAACCAATGGATTCAATCATTTGTGCGTAAGACAAAACGTGCTGTGCTTCTTCCCACGCTTGGCGCGTAATACACATCGAAACTTCGGGGGAGGTAATGTATTTGCCGATGTTTTTGGTTAAATTGTTAAGCTGAATTCCATCTAAATTACTCAAAAAAGCTAATGCTTTTTTATAAGCAGTTAAATTGCCTTCGGTGAGCAGTCCTGTTGCGTATTGTTTAGCATCTTCGGATAAATCGACCTCGCGTTGATCCCACGCATTATTTTGTTGCTGCTCTAAAAGTTGCATTGCCCAGCTGTATTTTACAGGGCGAATTTGCATCAAATTATTAACGGGGCCATTGATTAAGCGACGGTCATTGATACTAAAGCGTTTTTCACTCATTTTTGGGTAAATCCTTGAAATTGAAATGTTAAAAAAGAAAGTGGTGATTAACCGAATGTTGAGCCGTTGTAGCCCCAGAAAGCAGCAGGCGCATTGCTAAATTCGATATAAATGCGATTAGCAGGAATTTTGAGTTCAGCATTTAATAATTCGCTAATTGCTGCGCTAAGTGTTTTGGCTTGTTTTTCACTCAAGCCAATACTTTTGCATTCTAAAAATGCCAGTGGGGCATCATTGCCAGCAAACAGCATCGTATGATTATCAGAAACTTCAATCATTACATACGATTCAGGTTTGCTGGTTTCTTTTGCCGCAATTTGTGAAAGTTTGCGTAAAACGCTAGGTTTATCGCTGATTTTTGTATTGGTGTTGAGTTTGATGTAAGGCATAAAAAGCTCCGAAAAAAATGGTTTTGAAAATGCTTATTATGCAAGAAAATTACAGACACCAAAAAATTCATTACACTTGCCGTGCAGTTTTATAAAAATAAAAAAGGAAATTATGCTTAATTTTAGAAATATCACTCTTCGACGCGGCACGCGCATTTTATTTTCAAACGCTTCGTTCATTATTCACAACGGGCAAAAAGTCGGTTTTACAGGCGCAAACGGCGCAGGGAAATCGAGTTTATTTGCAATGGTTAAAAACGAACTGCACGCAGATGAAGGGGATTTTTCAATGCCACCCAATTTAGCCGTTGCACACGTTGCTCAAGAAATGCCTGCGGTTGAATGTTCTGCTCTCGATTATGTTATGGATGGCGACGTGGAATTACGTCAACTTCAAAAATCGTTAGAACTCGCTGAACAAAATCACGACGGGCTAAAACAAGCTGAATTACATGCCGCATTAGACGTGATTGGCGGTTACAGTGCCGCTTCACGGGCAGCACGTTTACTTGATGGTTTGGGTTTTACCGCTGAAAAAATGCAAAATCCTGTTAATTCTTTTTCAGGTGGTTGGCGAATGCGGCTGAATTTAGCGCAAGCGTTGATGTGTCGCTCAGATGTGTTATTGCTCGACGAACCGACCAACCATTTAGATTTAGATGCGGTTTTATGGTTACAAGATTGGCTAAGTTATTACGCGGGAACGCTGCTTTTAATTTCGCATGACCGTGATTTTTTAGACACGATTACCGACCACATCGTGCATATTGAACAAGGACAAGCCGAAATTTATACAGGAAATTACAGCGCGTTTGAGCGAATGCGAGCCGAAAAACTCGCCCAACAACAAAGTGCGTATCAAAAACAACAACGTGAAATCGCGCATATTCAAAGTTTCGTGACACGCTTTAAAGCCCAAGCCACAAAAGCACGACAAGCACAAAGTCGCATTAAAGCCTTAGAGCGCATGGAATTGATTTCGATGGCGCACGTTGATTCGCCGTTTAATTTCACGTTTCCCGCCCCGAAAAAAATGCCAAATCCGTTGCTCACGCTTGATGACGCTGTGATTGGTTATGAAAACAAAATCATTTTGCCAAAAGTCAGTTTATCAATTGCCGCAGGCGACAGAATCGGGTTGCTCGGTTCAAATGGTGCGGGAAAATCGAGTTTGCTCAAAACCTTAGCGGGTGCATTGCCGCTACTTTCGGGCAAACGTTTAGAAGCCGACGCGCTCAATATCGGTTATTTTGCACAGCATCAACTTGAACAATTACGTTTAGAAGAAAGTCCGCTTTGGCATCTGCAACAAATTGACAAACAAGCGACCGAAAAAGAATTACGAAATTTTTTAGGAGGCTTTGATTTTTGTGGCGACAAAGTTTTAGAAGCGGTGAAGCCGTTTTCGGGTGGTGAAAAAGCACGGCTTGTGTTGGCGTTAATTGTTTATAAAAATCCGAATTTATTGTTGCTCGACGAGCCGACGAACCATTTAGATTTAGATATGTGTCATGCGTTAAGCGTCGCATTGCAGGATTTTCAAGGTGCGATGGTTGTCGTTTCGCATGACAGACATTTGCTGCGCTCCGTCACAGATACATTGCTTTTGGTGGCAAATGAAAAAGTCGTGCCGTTTGATGGCGATTTGGATGATTATAGAGCTTGGCTAACGGAGCAAAAACGCGCCAATGAAGCGCAAAATGTACCTGAAAAAGTCGAAACGGTTTCACGCAAAGACCAACGAAAACTCGATGCGGAAAAACGCCAAAAACAAAAACCGTTACTTGATGCGTTGAAAAAAGCCGAAGCCGCCGTTGAAAAATATCACGCTCAACAACGTGATTTAGAAACGCAACTTGCCGATGAAAACATTTACGCTGACAGCGAAAAAGCGCGTTTAAAAACCGTGTTAGAACAAAAAACACAAGTCGATAAATTACTCGATGAAGCTGAAATGCTTTGGCTCGAATTACAAGAACAATTAGAAAGCGAAAATCAAATTTAGCCTTGAATTACAAAAGTTTTATTCTCAAAAAAAACCGTGTACTATCCACATTCCCCTAAAAATAAAAATAAAATTTTTAAATTCAAGAAGGAGAACATCATGGGTACGATAATAGAGATTTCGGTTTTTATGCTGATTATCGCAGGGGTAGCTTTCGCACCGCTGGGTTATTTCATTTACAACTACACAAAAAAAGACGGGGAACCATTCGGGGATTTTGAACATCCTTCACATGGTCATTCCATCATTGATGAATTAGCTGATAAAGCGAAAGAAAAACTTTCCCATTAAATCGTTGTCACATCGTGGGGGCGAAAAATTTTTCGCCCTTATCTGTCCTTTAAGCTGTTCAAATTCGGCAAAAAATTCACCACTGCCGCATCGAATTTCAAAAAACTATAATACAATGCCCCGATTATAATTTTACTCAAGGAGTGCAATCATGACCGAACTTATGAGCCGTGGCATAGAATTGATGTTTGCAGGCATGGGAATTGTGTTTTTATTTTTAGCCATGTTAGTTGTCTCAATTACTATTATGTCGCGTTTTGTTGAACGTTATTTCCCCGAAGAACCTGTGACAACAATTAGCGTACCTGTCACACAAAATAACGTGGTCGATAAAAGTTATATTGCAGCAATCACCGCTGCAGTGCATCAATACCGTAATTCACATTAAATTTTCAACCCCCTGCCAGTAAAGCAAGGAGATATAGATGGCTGTTCAAACGAAAAAATTAGGTATCACTGAAGTTGTTTTGCGTGATGCACATCAATCGATTTTAGCAACGCGCATTCGCACTGAAGATATGTTGCCCATTTGCGCTCAATTAGACGAAATTGGCTATTGGTCAATTGAATCTTGGGGAGGTGCAACGTTTGATGCGTGTATTCGTTATTTAGGTGAAGACCCTTGGGAAAGATTACGAGCGTTGAAAGCAGCAATGCCAAAAACGCCACAACAAATGCTATTGCGTGGACAAAACTTGCTTGGTTATCGCCATTACGCTGATGATGTGGTCGATAAATTCATCGAACGTTGCGCGATCAACGGGATTGATGTGTTTCGTATTTTCGATGCCATGAATGATATGCGTAATATCGAACACGCAGTTAAAGCAGTAAAAAATACAGGCAAACACGCACAAGGCACACTTTCTTACACAACCAGCCCCGTTCATACTTTGAAAACCTGGCTCGATTTAGGTAAGAGAATTGAAGACATGGGGGCTGATTCAGTTTGTATTAAAGATATGGCTGGTTTACTTAAACCTTACGAAGCTTATGAATTAGTTTCAAAATTGAAAAAAAGTCTTTCAATTCCCGTGCATTTGCATTGCCACGCGACAACGGGTTTAAGTGTTGCCACGTTAATCAAAGCTATTGAAGCAGGCGTTGATAACGTTGATACAGCCATTTCCTCTTTAAGTATGACTTACGGTCACAGCCCCACTGAAACCATTGTTGCCAGTTTAGAAGGCGAAAAACGCGCTACAGGTTTAGATTTAGTCAAATTAGAAGAAATCGCCCAGTATTTCCGCGAGGTGCGTAAAAAATACGCACAATTTGAAGGGGGGTTGAAAGGCGTTGATGGACGCATTTTAATTGCCCAAGTGCCAGGTGGAATGCTCACCAATATGGAAAGTCAGCTTAAAGAACAAGGCGCGTCAGATAAATTCGATGAAGTGTTAAAAGAAATTCCGCGTGTGCGTGAGGATTTAGGTTTTATTCCACTCGTTACGCCAACTTCACAAATTGTCGGCACGCAAGCGGTTATTAACGTGATGAACGGCGAGCGTTATAAATCGATTACCAAAGAAACTGCTGCAGTTTTAAAAGGTGAATATGGCGTAACACCCGCGCCTGTGAATGCAGAGCTGCAAGCAAAAGTTTTAGACGGCAAACAGCCGATTACTTGTCGTCCAGCAGATTTAATTGAAGCGGAAATGGATAAATTGATTGCCGATGTGCAAGAAAAAGCCAAAGCTGAAAAAGTTACGCTCGGTGCCAATGTTGAAGAAGATGCGTTAATTAACGGTTTATTTGCTCAAATTGGCTGGAAATTTTTGGCAAACCGCAATAACCCGAGTGCGTTTGAATCTAAACCCGATCCCGCCGCATTTGCCGCCGCGAATGCACCGAAAAAAGATTCGGGCGTTGAAAGTTATACCGTGAATGTAGATGGTAAAAATTTCAATGTTGCGGTAGCGGCAGGTGGGGCGGTTTTAAATATCGCACCTAGTTCTACACCTGTTGCACCTCTTGCTGCGGTTGCAGGTAGTGGCGCGACCATTGAAGCTCCAATGGCTGGAAATATTTTAAAAATTTTGGTTCATGCAGGTAGTGAAGTTAAAGAAGGCGATGTGGTTGTTTTAATGGAAGCGATGAAAATGGAAACCGAAATTCGTTCAAAATTCACAGGCGTTGTCAGTGCTATTCATGTAAAAGAAGGTGCGGCAGTTTCTGGCGGCTCCATTTTAGTTTCGCTGTAGGAGATTTTTATGCAAAGTTTGACCGCACTATGGCAAAGCACAGGGATTTACAACTTTACCACTGGGCAAGTGTTTATGATGCTGGTGGGTTTTTTATTGTTGTTTTTAGCCATAAAAAAGAATTTTGAACCATTGCTTTTATTGCCTATTGGTTTTGGTGCAGTGTTAAGTAATATCCCTGTTGCAGGTATCGCTGAAGAAGGTGGTTTGCTTTATTACTTGTATTTTGGGATTAAATTAGGTTTGTTTCCTTTGCTCATTTTTATGGGTGTAGGTGCGATGACAGATTTTGGTCCAATGCTTGCTAATCCAAAAACATTGCTTTTAGGCGCGGCGGCACAATTTGGTATTTTTGCAGCGTTGCTTGGCGCATTGGCATTGAACTTTATTCCAGGAATGGAATTTTCATTAAAAGATGCTGCTGCAATTGGCATTATTGGCGGCGCAGATGGACCTACCGCTATTTACGTTGCTTCGAAAATGGCTCCAGATTTACTGGGTGCTATTGCGGTTGCTGCCTATTCTTATATGGCGTTAGTTCCCTTAATTCAGCCACCAATTATGCGGGCGTTGACGACTGAAGCTGAACGTAGAATTGAAATGCAACAATTGCGTCACGTTAGCAAAACGGAAAAAATTATTTTTCCTTTGGCTTTGCTGATACTTTCAATTTTATTATTGCCTTCTGCAACGCCCTTAGTTGGCGCATTTGCTTTTGGAAATTTAATGAATACTTGCGGCGTGGTTGATCGTTTAAGTCAAACCGCGCAAAACGAGTTAATTAACATCGTGACGATTTTCTTAGGTTTGTCGGTAGGTTCAAAATTAAGTGCAGACGCATTTTTGCAATGGAAAACTTTAGGCATTTTAGCGTTAGGTGCGGTTGCATTCGGAATCGGTACAGCAGCTGGCATTATCATGGCAAAAATTATGAACCGTTTTAGCTCAACGCCAATAAATCCGTTAATTGGTGCAGCAGGCGTTTCTGCGGTGCCGATGTCGGCGCGAGTTGCTAATAAAGTAGGTTTAGAAAGTAATCCGCATAATTTCTTATTGATGCACGCGATGGGACCTAATGTTGCGGGTGTAATTGGTTCGGCAGTTGCTGCAGGCGTACTTTTAAGTTTGATACCTAATTGATTAAAAATTGGGTTAGTGAAGGCAGTCTTTTTAAAGACTGCCTTTTGTTTTTTGATGTTTATGACAAAAACTATAATTTTTAGATTTAAAACCTAGTGGAGGATACATGAAATTTATTATTTTAGCCTTGATGGCTTTTCTGCTGCCGCAATTTGCGTTTGCAGAAGGCTTTCAAAATTTAGACATGACAGGAACAGAGCGTGGAATTTACTGCGTTTTGATTTTCTTGGTGGCATACGGTTTTGTAATGACCGAAGAATTTACGCACATGCGTAAATCAAAACCTGTGATTTTAGCAGCAGGGATTATTTGGGCGCACGCCGCGCTTTTGGCGCAAGAAAAAGGTGTACCCACTCATGAAATGCACTTAGCGTTTGAGCATGATGTAAAAGAATATGCAGAATTGATGTTGTTTTTGCTCGTTGCAATGACTTATATCAATTCAATGGCAGAACGTAATGTGTTTGAAGCGTTGCGTTCATGGCTGGTTAGAAAACAATTTGGCTATCGTCAATTGTTTTTAATTACAGGCATTATCACGTTTTTCTTATCAGCGGTTGCGGATAACTTAACGGCTGCTTTATTAGTTGGCGCAGTGGTTATGGCAGTTGGCGCAGATAATGAAAAATTTGTTGCTATTGGTTTTGTGAATCTAGTTATTGCCGCAAATGCAGGTGGTGCATTCTGTCCGTTTGGTGATATTACGACGCTTATGGTTTGGCAAGCTGAATACGCAGAATTCTTTGATTTCTTTAACTTATTCATTCCATCTGTTGTGAATTATGCCGTTCCCGCCTCGATTATGTATTGGGCAGTTCCTGATGAGCATCCTGTCGCCACAACCGAAGAAGCGGTGCAAGTGAAACAAGGTGGTTTGGTTATTTGTGGAATGTTCTTACTTACAATTGCTTCAGCGGTAAGTTTTAAACAAATTCTTCATTTGCCACCATTTATGGGCATGATGACAGGTTTGTCCGTGTTAATGCTTTATGGCTATTTTTTGAAAATGAAAGTGCGTGTTGAAGGTGAAGATGGCTTTAACATTTTCAACAAAGTGATGCACGCTGAATGGGATACGTTGTTATTCTTCTTTGGTGTGGTTTTTGCCGTGGGTGGTTTAGGTTATATCGGTTATTTAGAATTGTTGTCTGGCGCAATGTATGAAGGTTTAGGCGCGACAACTTCAAACATTTTAGTCGGTTTAATTTCAGCGATTGTTGATAACATTCCTGTGATGTTTGCCGTTTTGAACATGGGCGTTGATATGGATTTGTATCAATGGTTGCTCGTAACCTTAACAGCAGGTGTGGGTGGTTCATTATTATCTGTTGGTTCAGCAGCGGGCGTTGCGTTAATGGGCGCGTCAAATCACAAATATACGTTCTTTAGTCATTTAAAATGGACTCCAGCTATTGCAGCAGGTTATGCAGGCAGTATCTTTGTGCATTATTTGATTAACGGTTAATTTTTAAATCGTTTTTTCAAATAAAACGCGCCGTCTAAGCAATTAGGCGGCGCGTTTTTTTATGGCTTAGTTTTTGCTGTGAGCTAACTAATTTTCAATGATTGGAAGGGATAAACACAGTAATGAAAAAAAAATGGCTTATTTACACAAATTTAATTGGTTCATTTTGCACATTTGCACACGCTGATGAAACCGTGACGAATGAAAACACGACATTAGAGCGCGTCGAAAAAGTCTTTTACAGTAAAGATTGGCAAGAATTACCTGATGAACATTTAATCAATCCCACGCGCATTAAATGGAATCGTTTAGCGAAAGCGGCGTTAGATTTGCCTGAGTGGGTGGAATTAGGATTTAGTCAACGCACACGTTTTGAAACCAGTTCACATCCTTGGCACACAGGACAATCGAGTAGCACCAATGTGCAACTACCACTTTTATCGAGAATTCGCGCTGGCGCGTATAACGAAAATTTTGGGCTTATTTTTGAAGGTCAAGATGGACGCACGCATTTAAACGAAGCAGGCGATTTTACAGGCGGTGCAAATTCCATGATTAACCAATTTGACGTGCTGCAACTCATGGCATCGGCGCGAACAAAAAATTTACTCGGAACAGGTTTGCGTGGTGATTTTGATTTAGGAAGAATGACGCTTGATATTGGTTCGACACGTTTAGTCGGTCGCAATAATTACGAAAATATCACGTTTAGTTATGAAGGTGTTCATGCGGATTTAGGTACAAATGATAAAGATTGGCGCATTCGAACATTTTTAGTTTCTCCCGTTGCACGTTATCCCACTCAAGCCGACGAAAGTAGTTGGGACAGGTTATATTGGGGAATTCATGGCGAAAATAAATTTACAAATTGGCTGACCGCCGATGCGTACTATTTTGGTTTTCAAGATGAGACCAATCCTGACCCTAAAAAACACCGTGACATTTCAAATTTTGGCTCACGCGCTTATTTATTGCCTGCTAAAACCGCTGAATTAAAAAAAGCATTTGGTGCGTTTGATTACGATTTTGAAACTACGATTCAAACAGGCGAAACTGGCGTGAAAGATTTACTTGCTTATTATGGTCACGCAGAAATTGGTTATACCTTTAATTTACCTTGCTTTCCGCGTTTGATGGCTGAATACGATTATTCCAGTGGCACGCAAAATCCTGATGGCAATATGAATCACACTTTTGACCGTTTATATGGTCCTCGCACAAATATGAGTGTCACCAGTTTATTTGGTCCCACTTTTCAAACCAATATGGAATTTGCTGGTTTACGCTTAATTACTAAACCCACTGACGATGTGACCTTAAATTTGAAACATCACGTTTGGTATTTAGCCGAAGGCAAAGATGCAATGGTCAACACTGCAAATACCGCCGCTGATAAAAATCTACAAGATAAAACGGGCAGTGCTGGGCGTTTTTTAGGACATGATGTGGAATTTGTTGCCAGCTGGACATTAAAAGCCAATGTTAGACTTGAAGCAGGTTATGAACATTGGTTTAAAGGCGATTATTTTGAACGACTTCCCAAAACAGGCAATGCAAATTCTGATTTGCCAGATGGCGGTGAAAAAGATACCGACTTTTTCTATGTGAGTAGCGAATTGCGTTTTTAAGTTTGCATCGTGTGTTGTTAAAGGGTAATTTTTATATCCCCCCCATTTGCTTGTGACAAAAATATGACGATTAGAACAAAACTTTGGCTCATTATTGGGCTAGCTATTTCTGCCTTATTGATTGTGGCAGGAACGATTTTATTTTCAAAACATGACCGAATGCTTGAAGACCGAAAACGCGCCACGCGCGTTGCTGTTGAAACAGCTTGGGGCATTATGGAAAGTTTGGATAAAGCCGCGCAACAAGGTGACATCACGCTTGAAGAAGCTAAAAAGCAAGCGATTCATCAAATCAAATTCATGCGTTATGACGAAAAAGAGTATTTTTGGCTTAACGATATGCACCCAAATATGGTGATGCACCCGACTAAACCTGAATTTGACGGGAAAGATATTTCGCAATTCAAAGACCCAAACGGAAAGATGTTTTTTTCTGAAATGGTGGCAACGGTTAAAACAAACGGTGGTCAAGGTTTTGTGGATTACGAATGGCCGCGTCCAAATAGCAAAACGCCCGTCCCTAAAATTTCATTTGTGAAAAGTTATCAACCTTGGGGTTGGATGGTCGGTTCTGGTGTTTATATCGATGATATTGACGAAGCCATCCGTCACGATGTGATGAATTTAGGTGGTTTTGTTTTATTTATTGCCTTAATTATTGGAGCTGTGGCAACGGTGATTGCACGCGGAATTTCTCAAAATTTAAGCCGTGCCGTCGCGCTCGCGCAATCAGTTTCCAGCGGGAAATTTGACAATCAAATTCAAATTATTGGCAAAGATGAAGTCTCAAAATTATTGATTTCACTGGATAAAATGCAACACAATTTACATGAACGACATGAAGCCGAACAACGCGCCGCGCATGAAATGGCTCGTTTGAAATGCGTTTTAGATGATGTGAGTGTTTGCGTGCGGGTGGCTGATACGCAAGGCAAAATTATTTATGTCAATAAAATCATGCTGGAAACGCTTAAAAAATATGAGCGCGATTTTCAACGTGATTTACCAAATTTTAAAGTGGATGGCATTGTGGGTAGCAATATCGGTATTTTTTACGAAGACCCACAAGCCGCCATTGAACGTATGCGAACCATGACGCAAACGGCGCAAGCGCAGTTGAAACTTGGCGGACGGCAATTTGAAGTGATTACCACACCTGTATTTTCTGAAAATGGTGAACGCTTAGGCTCAGTTGCACAATGGCTTGATAGAACTGACCAAATTCGCTCCGAACAAGAACTCGCTGAAATTGTTCATGCCGCCAGTTTGGGCGATTTTGAGCATCGCATTCCACTCGAAGGCAAACAAGGTTTGACGTTGCAACTCGCGCAATCGATGAATGATTTGATGGCAACCACTTCTGCAAGTTTGTCAGAAATCGTGCGGGTTTTAAGTGGTTTAGCACAAGGAAATTTAACGGAAAATGTGCAAGGAAATTATCAAGGTGTGTTTGGCAAACTTAAAGATGATGCGAATGCAACGATTACACAACTCACCGATATTATTAGCAATATCAAAGAAGTGGGAAACACGATTCGTGCTGAAGCTAAAGATATTGCTAGTGGTAATGATGATTTATCACACAGAACCGAAGACCAAGCGGCAAGTTTGCAAGAAACCGCCGCTAGCATGGAAGAACTTTCAACCGCCGTTAAGCAAAATATGGATAACGCGCAAAATGCTAATCAATTAGCACAAGGCGCGGCAAGTACCGCAAGTAAAGGCGTTGAAGTCGTTGGTAACGTAGTCGAAACGATGTCAAGCATTAAAGAATCCTCGCACAAAATTGTCGATATTATTAGCGTGATTGATGATATTGCTTTTCAAACCAATATCTTAGCGTTAAATGCGGCAGTTGAAGCGGCGCGAGCAGGTGAATCTGGAAAAGGTTTTGCCGTCGTTGCTGTTGAAGTGCGAAATTTAGCGCAACGTGCCGCGAGCGCGGCGGGTGAAATCAAGCGGTTAATCAGCGATTCTGTGGATAGAATTTCAAGCGGAAGCAAACAAGTTGAAGAAGCGGGTTTTACGATGCAAGAAATTGTGAATTCTATTCATGAAGTCACAGAACTGATGACAAGCATTGCAACCGCCTCTGTGCAACAAAATTCTGGCATTGAGCAAGTTCATAACGCGATTGTACAAATGGATAATGTTACGCAACAAAACGCTTCTCTTGTTGAGCAAGCCGCCACTTCAACGCAATTACTCAGTCGGCAAACCGAAAATCTCGCCTCTGAAATGGCGCGATTTAAAACGAAGCGATTTTAAATTCTTGATTTTGAAAGCCCGTTTTTTTACGGGCTTTCGTTTTTTTGAGACACAATTCACAAAAAAACTACATAAATTGAAGATATAATCAAACGACATCCCGTTTTTACTTTTTGCCTTGAGAGTAAGCCATGAAATTCACTAAATACCGCCTTGATTTTTTATCTCGGTTGCACAACTATTTGCAATGGCGCAAACGTACAATGTGCGCTGTAATTGTTGCGTCACTATCGCCTGTTTTCGCATACGCAAATCCTGACGGCGCACAAATTATTAGCGGTCAGGTGAGTGTTGACCAATCCGTTGCAGGAATTACAACGGTGACAAACTCGCCGAATGCGATTATCAACTGGCAAAATTTCAACATCGCACAAAATGAAATCACCCGCTTTGTTCAACAAAACGGACAAAGTGCCGTTTTAAATCGCATCATCGGTGGCAATCCGAGTGAAATTTTGGGTTCACTGTTTTCAAATGGCAAAGTGTTTTTAATCAATCCGAACGGCATTGTTTTTGGTGCAGGGGCGCAAATCGATACGCAAGGTTTTTTGGCTTCAACGCTCAATATGAGCAACAGCGATTTTCAACGCGGTAATTTTCATTTTGTTGCAGGTTCAAAAGCTGGCGACATCACCAACGAAGGCATCATTCACGCTGGCAAAGACGGCAACATCGTTTTGATTGCACCCAACATCGAAAACAAAGGCATCATTCACAGCGAAGGCGGAAAAATCGTTTTAGCCGCAGGGCAAGAATTGGTTTTAACCAGTTTGGATGACCCTGAAATTCGTTTCCAAGTTCAATCCCCTAAAAATCGCGTATTAAATATCGGGCAACTTTTAACCGAAGGCGGCGCAATCAATGTTTTTGCTGGCACGCTCAAACACAGTGGCGACATTAGCGCAGACAGCGTTGAAGTCGATAAACAAGGCAACATTCGATTAGTGGCAAAAGGCGAAGTCACGCTCGAAAAAGACAGTAAAACTACAGCAAATAACGAAAAAGGCGATGCAGGTAAAATTGAAATCACGGGCGAAAAAGTTGCCGTTTTGGATAATTCCAAAATTGAAGCGGTCGGCAAAACAGGCGGCGGAGAAGTTTTAATCGGCGGCGATTATCAAGGTAAAAATCCAGCCGTGCAAAATGCACAAACCGTAACCGTTGCTGAAAAAGTTGAAATTAAAGCCGATGCGGTTGAAAAAGGCGACGGCGGTAAAATCGTTGTTTGGTCAGATAATGAAACCAAAGTAGCTGCTAGTTTTTCTGCAAAAGGCGGCAAAAAATCAGGCGATGGCGGTTTAGTTGAAACATCGGGGAAACAGTTAAAAATTGCTGATACAACTAAAGTTTCAACCAAAGCTGCGAAAGGTAAAACGGGAACGTGGCTTTTAGATCCTTTAAATTTCACCATTGCCGCAGGTTCAGATGCCCAAACTAATGCAAACATTGGAGCTGATACGCTTTCAACTAATTTGGGCGGAGGCAACATCACCATTGCAACCGATACCACAACAGGTGCAGAAGGCGGGGATATTATTGTTAACGCGCTTGTTTCGTGGGCGGAAAATAAATTAACGCTCCATGCGTTTCGCAATATCGACATCAACGCAACTTTAGACGGTTCAGGCACGGCACAACTCGCGCTTGAATATGGTCAAGGTGCGCTCGCTTCAGGAAATACAGCAACCTACAACGTCTATGCCCCTGTAAATTTATCCGCAGGACAGAATTTCAGTACGAAATTGGGTTCAAATGGTACGCCTGTTAATTACACTGTGATTAACAGTGTAGGCGTTGCAGGCGATACGACTTCAACGACTTTGCAAGGAATGAAAAACGCTTTGTCTGGGAATTATGCGTTGGGTGGGAATGTTGATGCGTCTGGAACTGCGAGTTGGAATAGTGGCGAGGGTTTTGAGCCTGTTGGTTATGATTATTATGATTATTATGATTTCTATGATGGCCCTTATCCATTACCTGGTTCATTCACTGGTAAATTTGATGGTTTAGGTCACACCATTGACAGCTTAAAAATCAACCGACCGACTAGTCATGTTGGTTTGTTTGGTTATTCAGGCAGTGGCTCTGAAATTAAAAATGTTGGCGTGACGAATGTAAATATTTCTGGATATAGTCATGTCGGCGGGCTGCTTGGCTATAACGATTCAGGAACAGTGAGCAACAGCTACAGCACGGGCAGTGTTTCTGGAAGTTATGATGTTGGCGGATTGGTTGGCTCTAGCTATGGAACTGTGAGCAACTCTTATTACAACGTTGATTCTGTCTTGATAAACGGCGTTCACACGCTAACGCCTTACGGTATTTATGATTCGCAATATCAAACTTGGCAAATTAATAATTTCGTTGCACTTAATCCAATCGATTATTTAGGCGCGGCAGTGGGCGGCTATTATCAAATTGACAGTCATGATGATTTGAAAAATATGCTGGCATTTACAGGCGATGCAACGAAAAAATTTCAGTTAGCGGCGAATTTGGATTTATCGACGATGCCAACAGGTTGGTACATTCCAGTGCTTAAAGGGGAATTCGACGGCACAAATTATGTGTTAAATAATTTTACGTTTAATCGTCCCACTCAAAGTTCCGCTGGTTTGGTTGGTCAGTTGAATGGAGGAACACTTAAAAACATTGGTGTGACGAATGTAAGCATTTCTGGATATACTGGTGTTGGCGGGTTAATAGGCTATAACGTGGGAACAGTGAGCAACAGCTACAGCACGGGCAGTGTTTCTGGAAGTAGTTTTGTCGGTGGGTTAATGGGCTATAACTGGGGAACAGTGAGCAACAGCTACAGCACGGGCAGTGTTTCTGGAAGTAGTTTTGTCGGTGGGTTAATGGGCTCTAACTGGGGAACAGTGAGCAACAGCTACAGCACGGGCAGTGTTTCTGGAACTAATTATGTCGGCGGGTTGGTTGGCTCTAGCTATGGAACTGTGAGCAACAGTTTCTGGAACACCCTATCATCAGGAAGATCAACCAGCGCAAGCGGTACAGGTTTAACCACCGAGCAGATGCAAGACCGCACCAATTTCACCAATTGGGATTTTGCCAATACTTGGACAATCACAAACGGTTCAAGTTATCCGCATTTACTTTGGCAAGGTTTAGATCAACAACTCATTTCAGGAACAGCCCCCGCAAATAAAACACTCGATTACGCTGTAAATGGCGTAATGCGTGGCAGCGTTACTACAGATGGTAGCGGGAATTTCTCCGTCAATTCTTGGGTTGGAACAGGCAATTTATTAGTTTGGCTTTCAGGTGAAACGGATAAAGCCGCAACTCTCACAAATGATTCCTATCTAACCGCCCTCAAACTTGAGCTTAATACGGTTTATGGTCAAAAAGACCTTGATACAGCTGCGTTAGAAACCGCAAAAGGCAGTATTTCTGATAGCGATATTCCGTTTAGTTTTTCAGGTTTAACGCTCACGCCAGCTGTGGCAACTTTAAAAGCCAATAACGATGTCATTATCCACCATGCAATTGCAACCAGTGGCGCGGCTGTTTCGATCAAAGCGGGAAAATCGGTTGAAATAAATTCTGATGGGGCGATTTCTACAAATGGTGGCAACATTGAAATTGTCGCCAATGCTGATACAGCAACAGACGGTATCAACAACGCGCATCGTGACGCAGGTCAAGCGTTTATTGAAATGGCGGCAGGTTCAAATTTAAATGCTGGTTTAGGTGTGGGTGGTGTGGCAATTTTGATGCGCCGCCCTGAAGATACTTGGGGAATCACATTAGATGGTGCAGAAATTATTGGCGGTGACATTAGTATCTCAGGTGTTGCATCTGCTGATTATGATGGAATTTTAATTAACGATTCAATTTTGAATGCAAGCTCAATCACCTTGTCAGGAACTGGAGCTTTAGGTACTACAGGCTCGGTTTATAGCAGCAATGGTATTGCCATTTTTGGCTCGACGCTCGACGCATCAAATGCAATCATTTTAAGCGGAACAACCAAAGATTATGCTAACGCAAACAATGTAGGTGTTTATATCGATACAGCCCTCCTTAAAACCACATCAGGCACAATCACGATTTCAGGCACGGTCAGCGAAGATGCTATAACAACTGGCGCACTTTCAAACACAGGCGTTGATGTTTGGGATTCAACATTAGAAAGTGGCGGCTCGATGGTTATCACGGGTTCAGCGCAAGGTGATAGTGTTACAACTTCAAGTATCAATCATGGCGTTTCGTTTAGTGTCTTTTCATCAACTGCAAATCAAATATTAAGCTCTGGTGTAATGAACATCACAGGTACAGCAGGCGGTTCAAGTTCAACGAATTACGGGATTGGTGCCGATTCAACGGAATTTTTCAGCGATGCAGGGGAAATGACGTTTAACGGAACTGGCACAACGGCAGGAATTAACTTTGATCATAGTACGCTGATTGGTAGTGCATATTTCATGCTTCCAAACGAATCATTTGCATTAGAAACACAAACAGGAAATATCAATTTAGTTACTGACAAACTTACGACTTCAAACACAGGAACTAGCAAACCTAATGCTGTCATTGCTACCACAGGTGCGGCTGTTGTGAATTCAACAGGCAGTGCTACTTTACCTGCAATCACCGCAAATACTGTAAATGCGTTTAGCACAGGCGTATTAACGGCAAATTCAATCACAACTAGCGGAACAGGAAACAACGTATTACTCAAATCCAATGAAGACATTATTTTGCCTGCAAGTAACACAATTACAACACAAGGCGGTGTAGTCACTTTAAATTCTGATGCTGATGCTACAAATGGCGGCACCATTTCATTCAATGGCACAACTGGTTCAACTGTAAGCATCATTACAAATGGCGGCAATATCATCATGGGTGGTGGGAACTGTGATGCAACAAATTGTAATGCCCCAGCAATTGGCGCAATTAGCAACGGCATTGGCTTAGATTATGCCAATCTCAATGCAGGAACAGGGAAACTTAATTTACAAGGGACAACAACGTCTAATAGTGGCGTTTCTGGGTTCAATATCAAAAATAGTAGTTTGTTTGGCAAAGATATTTACCTCACTGGTGCGGCTGGTACAACAAGCGGTTGGGCATCGATTGTGTTCAGAAATTCAACGGTTGGTAATAGCTCTACCGATAACATTTTGATTAAAAGTACCAATCAGGCACCTATTGATTTTAACCAAACTAATCCTTTAACACTTACAACCAGTTCAGCGGGAACATTAACATTTAGCTATGCTGGCGCAACAGATATTTCAAATGCTTTTATTTTTAGAGAAAATGCAACGCAAGCAAATTTAAGCGGCGGAGCAATTCGCTTTTTAGGTACAGGGAATTTCACGTTAAATGCAGCAAATGCTTATAACTTTAATTCAGTTGCCGCTGATGTTGTTGGTAGCGTTAATTATAAAGACACTGATTCATTAGCCATTGATGCTATCACCAGTTTTGATGGTGTTGCTTCTACGACAACGACAGGGTTTAAAACGACTTTAGATTCAACATTAACCGCAACAACAGTCACCAATAATAGCGTTATTACAATCGGCGGAACGAATTTAGCCAAAACACTTAACATCGCGGGAAATTACACGCAAACTCCAACAGGTGTTTTAAATGTTGAACTTGGTGGAACGGCTGCAAATCAATTCGATAAATTAGCCGTTACAGGTGATGTGGCATTAGCAGGCACTTTAAACGCGAGTTTAATAAACAGTTTCTCACCATCAGCAGGTAATACTTTCTCGATTATTTCTCGTGGGGCAAATAACGCAACAGGTACTTTTTCAACATTTGATACACCGCTTAATTTCCAAGTCGGTTACAACTTAGCAGCTAATGAAGCGGTAAAACTGAGTTATGTTTTAGGTGGTACAAATTATTTTACCAACGCAGCAAATGACTTATCGTGGCATAACGCGGGAAATTGGTCGCGGCTAGGCATTCCAACTTCAAATGATGATGTGCAAATCAATAATGGCACGGGTTATAACGTAACTTATTCAACAGGCTCTAGCACGATTAAATCGCTCAATGTCGCTTTAAATAACGCGCTTAATATCACGGGGGGCGTGTTAACAGTTACCAACGCAACTGTTATTGATGGTGGCTTGAATCTCACCAATGCGGCAACCTTTACACCTAATGCCACAACAGGCATTTCAGGAACGGGCATAATTAGTTACAGCGTAAGTAATGCGTTGACTTTGCCTTTGATTGCTACAAAACAACTCAATGCAACGGCTCCAAGTATCACGGCAAATTCCATTACAACAAGCGGCACAGACAACAGCATTTGGCTTGAATCAACAGCAGGATCTGTGAATTTAAATGCGGGTGAAATGCTAACGGCAACGAATGGAACAATTACCTTAAAAACGAGCAACACAATGCGATTAGGTGATTATGCGTCTCCAACAGGGTCTTATTTTTCAAATGCGACATTGCAAAATATCACTGCAAGTACAGTGAATTTTGTGAGTTCAGGTGAAATTTTTACTAATAATGTTTCAGCGACCGCTTCAGCGGGAATGGATTCTGTTTTTCTTGATAGTAGAAACAATGGGTTAATTTTTGATCTACAAAAATCCACTTTTAAACGTTTAACGACGCATTCGACATGGATTGGCGTTTATGGCGATGTAGAAACAACTGTCGGCGATTTAATTTTGAAAAATGCCATGTATGGCGGCACTTATGACGATGATTTTCATTTTAGCGGCAGTGCGGGAACGCGCTCTTTAATTTCAGGAGGCAATTTGCAAATCGGTAACGAAGCAAACGTGATCAAAAATGACGCAGGTGTTAATCCGATTCTTTCTGCAAAAGAAGGTGTTCTGTTCAAAATTACTTCAGGTTACGGTTATTTTTCAGGAAATTGGAACGTGACAGCAGACAGTGATTTGAATGGGACGGGTATCATTCAAACCGCAGCTGGAGCTGTGATTGGCGGTAATCAAGTTAATTTAAGCGGTAAAGCAATTGACTTAGGGGCGGGAATTACTAGCGCAGGTGGAATTTCTCTCACAGCGGATAATTTAACTTTGGGAGCTAATACGCTTGCAAGTTCTGGAAATTCTTTAACCATCAAACCACAAACAGCAAATACTACAATTGGCATTGCAGGCGGCGCAGGCACGTTGCAAATCCCCGCAACGTATTTTTCAACTAATCTTGCAAATGGCTTTTCAAATATCACAATTGGAAGCTCAACAGCTGGGCAAATAACTGTCGGAGATGGTTCAGGGGTAAGCACTGGTTTTACCGCTTTAGATTCAATTACTTTGCAAGGTAGCGGTATTGCAATTGACGATGCCATCAATGCAACGGGTCAAACACTAACCCTAAATTCAACAGGCAATGTCACGCAAACTGCACCAATTATCGCAACGAATTTGTTACTTTTGGGAGCTGGAAATTATCAGCTAGACTATTACGACATTGCCAATCAAATTGGTAATCAAATCACTAATCTTGCCGCAAGTGGTATCGGAAATTTAAATTTTATGAATTCGACTGCGTTCACGATTGATTCAATCGGTTCTGTAAATGGTGTGAATGCGACAGGAACTGTTGATATTGCAAGCTACAACGGCGATTTAACGGTTAATCAACCTGTTTTAACCACGAATACAACAGCGAATGCGTTGAAATTAAATGCAGGTTATATCGAAACTACAACGACTACAGCAAACATTATTGTTGGTTCAAATGGCAGTTTTTCAGTTGGTACGGGCGGGATTGGAAAGTTTTTTACGGGTTCAATTTCAGGCAGTACAGGACTTGCAACTCTGATTGGCTTAGGTAGTGGACGATTCCGTTACAACAGTGATGAATCAACTGCTAATTACACAACAGCGTTACTTCCTTATGATGTAAATAATTCTACAACGACTGGGCTTTATGCAATTTACCGTGAAATACCTTATGTTTCTTTCACTGTCCCCGCCACTTATTCAACGACTTATAATGCACAACCCATATTACTACCACTTACATTAAATAATGCTCAATTTCCTAACGGGGATGGAACGTTAATTACACCAGAGATTGCTCAAACAGCGGAAGCTATGCCATCACTTGGAATAGAAGTAAATAGTGTATCAGCAGGATTCCCTACAAATGCAGGTGAGTATTCTGTAACAGTTACGCCAATTTCGACAGGTGATTTTTTTGGGGGATTAGGCTATTCGATAAATACGACGGCTTTGAATAGTAGTGTCACTATTAACCCAGCCCCATTAAGCATTACTGCCAACGCATTAAGTAAAACCTATGGCGCAGCCGATCCAACACTAACTTATACAGAAAGCGGCTTAATTTCAGGCGATACGCTGACAGGCAGTTTAATTCGTGCCATAGGTGAAGAAGTGGGAATTTATCCCATCAATCAAGGTTCTTTAAGTGCAGGAACAAATTACACCATCAACTACATATCAGCTAATTTAACGATTAACTCGCCCACATCAGGTGGCGAAGAAATCGTCATTCCTAATGATCCACCACCAATAACACCACCTCAACCAACGCCTGAAGAAATTGCAGCGCAATTGGAAGCGGAACGTTTAGTAGTGGAAGCGGCAGCCAAAGCGGAAGCGGAACGTTTAGTAGCGGAAGCGGCAGCCAAAGCGGAAGCGGAACGTTTAGTAGCGGAAGCGGCAGCCAAAGCGGAAGCGGAACGTTTAGCAGCGAAAGCGGAAGCGGAACGTTTAGCAGCAGAAGCGGCAGCGAAAGCGGAAGCGGAACGTTTAGCAGCAGAAGCCGCAGCGAAAGCCGAAGCAGAACGATTAGCAGCGAAAGCCGAAGCAGAACGATTAGCAGCAGAAGCCGCAGCAGAACGTTTAGCGGCGGAAGCCGCAGCCAAAGCCGAAGCAGAACGTTTAGCAGCAGAAGCGGCAGCCAAAGCCGAAGCAGAACGTTTAGCAGCAGAAGCGGCAGCCAAAGCGGAAGCGGAACGTTTAGCAGCAGAAGCCGCAGCCAAAGCCGAAGCGGAACGTTTAGCAGCAGAAGCGGCAGCCAAAGCCGAAGCAGAACGTTTAGCAGCAGAAGCCGCAGCCAAAGCGGAAGCGGAACGTTTAGCAGCAGAAGCGACAGCCAAAGCGGAAGCGGCAGCCAAAGCCGAAGCAGAACGTTTAGCAGCGGAAGCGGCAGCCAAAGTCGAAGCGGAACGTTTAGCAGCAGAAGCGGCAGCGAAAGCCGAAGCAGAACGATTAGCAGCAGAACGATTAGCAGCAGAAGCGGCAGCCAAAGCCGAAGCGGAACGTTTAGCAGCAGAAGCCGCAGCCAAAGCCGAAGCGGAACGTTTAGCGGCGGAAGCGGCAGCCAAAGCCGAAGCAGAACGTTTAGCAGCAGAAGCGGCAGCCAAAGCCGAAGCAGAACGTTTAGCAGC